>CZCA01000013.1_pt1 | contig 260378 bp, 211 predicted proteins | sample 591981 | NCBI WGS metagenome assembly CZCA01 (sample SAMEA3556810, study PRJEB10932) | anaerobic digester metagenome | reverse complement strand
ATCTTTACATTTCTCGGGCGTCAGAATCTGGGTTATCTCTTGTGGGGTCAACCCGTTAGGGCTTTGCGAAGGATTTTGGGGAAAGTTTATGTTTTTGGGGAGGTTTCCACGGAGGGTGCGAGCCGCGCTCGCTAATATTTTTCCACGAATGTACACGAACCTGTCGGAGAGGGAGGGAGGGGCGACTTCGTCGCAGTTGTCAGTAGTCAGTTGTGAGTTGTGAGCGGCTGCGCAAGTTATTGGGATGCGGATAGTTGTGGTGAGGATCCGCACGATTTTGGGCTTAACTTGGCGCGGCAAAATGGCAAACATTTGCTTTTTCCATCTCTTAGCAGGGCTCAGGAGGGCAAAATCACGGGTCTTTCAGCCAACTTTTTTACACATCTATCTCACGACATAGCAGCCTCTTACCCTGCACCTCGGTGCATTCGATATTAAAATATCGAAATACTGCTTGACAAAAAACGCCTCCCAATTTCATTCGCTATAAATGTATAGAATAACTACCAAAATGATAGGAGATTAGATGATATCCATACCGGTGCTGACGCTGAAAAGATTGCCTCAATATTTGGAACTGCTTTACGGTTTCGAACAGGAGGGTCAGGACACGATATCCGCCACGCGTTTGGCCGAGCTTACCGGAGTGCATATGACTCAGGTTCGCAAGGACATCTCTTTGACCGGTGTGGTTGGCACTCCCAAGGTTGGTCACAAGATCAAGGATTTGATCGAGTCCATCGAATCCTGCCTCAATTGGAAAGACCTCAGTTCCGCCTTTTTGGTGGGTGTGGGCCGCCTGGGTTCTTCATTATTGGGTTATTCGGAGCTCAAGCGCAAGGGTTTGAACATCGTCGCCGGTTTTGACAGCGATCCTTCCCTTGCCGGCACATTGGTGGATGGCGTGATCGTGCATTCAATGGACAAATTTGCCAATCTCTGCCAGAGGATGAAGGTTCACATCGGCATCTTGACGGTTCCTGCGGATCAGGCTCAATCCACGGCGGAGTTGATGGTAGCCAGCGGCATTTTGGCCATCTGGAATTTCACGCCCACTCTGTTGCAGGTAGATGAGAATATCATCGTGGAAGATGTGGATATGAGCGCCTCTTTGGCGGTTCTTTCACGTCGCTTGAGCGAGAAATACGATCATGACAGCAAGCAAATCAGTAAAATAGATAACTATAAAAATAAAACAGATCAGGAGAAACAATGAGCAACGACAACACTGCTGCCCGCAGTTTCACCAAAGTCCTGGAGATTTTGGAAGAGCATGATTTTGACGAACACAGAATCGTGTCTATCCTTCAGGCAGTTCAAGCAGAGTATCGCTATCTTCCTCAAGAGGTACTCACATTTGTAGCCACTTCTCTGAAAGTGTCACCGGCGCGCCTCTATGGGGTTGCCACTTTTTACAGCCACTTCTCTTTGGAACCCAAAGGCAAGCACATCATCAAGATGTGTGACGGAACCGCCTGCCACGTGCGCGGCTCCAAGGCCGTGATTGATGCCGTGAGAGAAAAGCTTGGTCTCAGCGAGACGAAGATCACCACAAACGATTTGATGTTCACCTTCGAAACCGTAGCCTGTTTGGGTGCCTGTGGCTTGGCGCCTGTGATGGTTATCGACGAAGAGGTGCACGGAATGATGACTCCGGAAGAAGCCATAAAACTTATTGATGCCATAATGGAGAGTGAAAATGCTTAGTTTGGAACAAATTAAAAAAGAATATCTGGATGCTGCGTCTCATTTTAAGAAGCGCGTAGTTGTTTGCGCAGGAACAGGATGCATCGCCAATGGATCAATGAAGGTTTTTGAAAGCCTCAAAAACGCTGCCGCCATGCACTCCCTGGACGTCTGCGTGGAATTTAAACCTTGTGATGATCACGACCATGACGTTCTCCTTTCCGGTAGCGGTTGCCAGGGGTTCTGTCAGGTAGGACCGCTGGTCACCATCGAGCCTGATGGCGTTCTCTACGTCCACGTGAAGCCTGAAGATGCCGAAGAGATCATCGAAAAGACGGTGATGAGCGGCGAGATGATCGAGCGCCTCCTGTACCTTGACCAGAACACAGGCAAACACTGCCACGGCGCAGACGACATCCCCTTCTATACCCTGCAAAAACGCACCGCACTCAAGGATTGCGGACACGTCGACCCTGAAAACATTAGAGAATACATTAGTCACGACGGCTATTTTGCCGCACGTGATGCATATCTGAACTATTCTGCCGAAGAGATCTGCAAGCATGTGGAAGATGCAGGCCTGCGCGGACGTGGCGGCGGAGGTTTCCCCACCGGCCGCAAATGGCAATTTGCGCGCATTGAAAAAGAACCCAAGAAATACGTGGTTTGTAATGGCGACGAAGGCGACCCGGGCGCATTTATGGATCGTAGCATCCTGGAAGGCAATCCCCACAGCGTGATCGAGGGAATGATGATCGCAGCCAAGGCTATCGGTGCAGACGAGGGATACATTTACGTTCGTATGGAATATCCCCTGGCCTGTATGCGTATCCGCAAGGCCATCAAAGATGCTGAAGAGCTTGGCATTTTGGGCAACGACGTCTTTGGCACAGGCCAGGCGTTTGATATTCACGTGGTCGAAGGCGCCGGCGCCTTTGTCTGCGGAGAAGAGACAGCTCTGCTGGCCTCCATCGAAGGCAAACGCGGTATGCCCACACCCAAGCCTCCCTTCCCTGCCAACAAAGGACTCTTTGGCAAACCCACAGTGATTAACAACGTGGAGACCCTGGCTTTGGTGCCCGTGGTTATGAAGCAAACACCGGAAGAATACCGCAAAGTCGGTAGCGCCAAATCCCCCGGAACCAAGACCTTTGCCCTCACCGGCCATGTGGTCAACACCGGCCTTATCGAAGTTCCCTTTGGCACCACCTTGCGCCAGATCGTGTTTGAGATCGGTGGCGGAGTGCTGGATAAAGATGGCAATATCAACAACGACGCCTTCAAGGCGGTTCAGATTGGCGGGCCCTCAGGCGGCTGCCTCACCAGAGAACACCTCGACCTTCCTCTGCACTACGACTCACTTGCCGAAGTGGGCGCCATGGTCGGCTCAGGTGGCCTGGTGGTGATGAACGACAGCACCTGTATGGTCAAGATCGCCAGCTACTTCATGGGCTTCACGCAGATGGAATCCTGCGGCAAATGCGTGCCCTGCCGTGAAGGAACACGCCAGATGAAAGAGATTCTGGATGACATCAGCGAAGGCAAAGGCACAGAAGAAAGCCTGGAAATACTGGAAGAACTGGGCAAAGCCATCAAGATCACCTCACTCTGTGGTCTGGGCAAATCAGCTCCCAATCCCGGCCTCAGCACCCTGCGCTTTTTCCGTGACGAATACCTGGCACACGTGAAGGCCGGCTACTGCCCCACCGGACAGTGCAAAGCCCTCACCGCAATTACCATTGATCCCGAGGCCTGCCGCGGTTGCACCCTTTGCAAAAGAGTGTGCCCCGTGGGAGCCATCAGCGGCGAAGTCAAACAGCCCCATAAGATCGACCCTATGGTCTGCATCAAATGCGGTGCCTGTATCAACGCCTGTAAATTTAAAGCCATATCCTAAAGGAGCATAAGACAAATGAAAAGCGAAAAATATGTATATATAAATGATCGTCCCGTGCTTTGGGAAGATGAGACCAATATCCTGGCTTTGGCCAAAAAAGCACATATCACTATTCCCACCTTCTGCTACCATTCTGAGCTCAGCGTCTACGGCGCTTGCAGAATGTGCCTGGTCGAAGTGGAGGGGCGTGGCCTGGTGACCTCTTGCTCCACTGCTCCTTTTGAAGGAATGCGCGTCAAGACGCATACCAACCAGATCCTCAAACTGCGCAAGATCATCATCGAGCTGTTGCTTGCCAACCACGAAAGAGAATGCACACAGTGCGACAGATCGGCAGATTGTAAGCTCAGAGAAATCTCCTATCAATTGGGAGTGAATGAGCTGCGCTTCCGCAAAACACGCGAGCGCAAAGAGCTTGATACCGACTCTCCCAGCCTGGTGAGAGACCCAAATAAGTGTGTGCTCTGCGGTGACTGCGTGCGCTTCTGCGACGAAGTGCAAGGCATTGGCGCCATCGACTTTGTCAACCGCGGCGAAGACGTCTTCGTAAGCCCTGCCTATGGCAAAAGCCTGGCAAATGTGGATTGCGTCAATTGCGGCCAATGCGCAGCCGTCTGCCCCACTGGTGCCATTACCATCAAAAACGAAACGCACAAAGTGTGGGCTGACATCGCAAACCCAGACAAGGTCGTGGTAGCTCAGATCGCACCGGCAGTGCGTGTCGCACTGGCAGAGATGTTCAACCTGCCCCCCAACCAGCAAAATACCGGTAAAATGGTCGCCGCCATGAGGTTGATCGGCTTTGATAAGGTGTTTGATACCGCCTTTTCCGCCGACCTCACCGTGATCGAAGAAGCCAACGAATTCCTGAATCGTAAACTCAAAGGCGGCAAGCTGCCCATCTTCACCAGCTGCTGCCCCGCCTGGGTGAAATTTGCCGAGCAGAGCCATCCCAAACTGCTGGATCACCTCTCCACCTGCCGTTCACCTCAGCAGATGTTCGGTTCCCTGGCCAAAGTGCAACTTCCCGAAATGTTGGGCGTTCCCAAAGAAAAGCTCAGCCTGGTTTCCATCATGCCCTGCACAGCCAAGAAATTTGAAGCCGGCAGGCCGGAATTTGCACCCGGCGGAGTCAGAGACGTCGATCACGTGCTCACCACTCAGGAGCTGGGCCGCATGATCAAGGAAGCGGGAATCAACTTTGCCGACCTCGAACCCGATTCATTTGACCTTCCCATGGGCTTTGCCACCGGCGCCGGAGTCATCTTTGGCAATAGCGGCGGTGTGTCGGAAGCAGTGGTTCGCTACGCTGCAGGCAAGCTCAATTTAGACGTCCCCGAGACCGTCGATCTCATGCCTACCTACCTCGATAAAGGCTTCAAGAGCGCAGAGATTGATACACCCGTCGGAAAGCTCCGCTTTGCCGTGGTGCATGGACTCAAGCGTGCCCATGAACTGGCCCTGAAGATCGAGAAAGGCGAAGAGTATTACGACGTCATCGAAGTGATGGCCTGCCCCGGCGGCTGCATCGGCGGTGCCGGTCAACCCATCGCCAGCTCTGTCCAACACAGAGCCACACGTGCAGAAACCATCAACAATACAGACAAGATGATGAGCATCCACAGATCTCAAGACAACCCCTATATGAAAGAGCTTTATGAGACCTTCCTCAAAGAGCCCAACAGCGATAAAGCTCACGAACTCTTGCACACGCACTATCACAGCCGCAAACGCATCGAAGACGAAGAAATCCAATTCTTTGATGCCAGCGATGAAAGCCGCTGCAAAGTGAAAGTGTGTGTGGGAACCTCTTGCTTCCTCAGAGGAGCGCAGGAAATACTGGGCCACACCCTGAAAACCGTTGCAGATAACGGCTGGAACCGCTACTTTGAAGTGGCCGCCACCTTCTGCACCGAAAACTGTGACAAAGGCCCCACCATCACTATCGGCGACCAAGTAGTCCACAAAGCCACTATAGCTGATGTAGACCGCATCCTCGGCGAAGAAGCAAAGAAAAGAGAAGCATAATGAAAACGATCAAAATCTGCATGGGAAGCTCCTGCTTTGCCAGAGAAAACAGAGACAACCTGGCCAAGATCGAGGAATATCTCGCCCTCTATGGGCTGACTGACAGCGTGCAGATTGCAGGTTCACTCTGCATGGGAAAGTGTGCCGACGGACCAAACATCATGGTAGGCGACACACTCTACAGCAAAGTATTACCAGACCAAATAAACGATATATTAGATAAAGAGCTACAACCAAAATGAAATTAGAACCGATCTACACCGAGAAAACCCAGTGTCAGGACTGTTACAAGTGTGTGCGTGATTGCCCGGTCAAGGCTATCCGCGTGGTGGACGGCAGTGCGATGGTGATCCCCAAAGCCTGCATCCTCTGCGGACACTGCACACAGATTTGCCCCGTTAACGCCAAAAAGATTCGTGATGATCTGGACGAAGCCAAGGAACTCATCGCTGCAGGACACGATGTCTACGTCTCCTTGGCCCCCAGCTACGTCACCGAATTTCCAAACCTCAAACCCGGGCGCCTTATCAGTGCCATCAAGAAGCTTGGTTTTAAAGGTGTGTCGGAAACAGCATTGGGCGCGCAGGAAGTTTCGGCTGCCTGCGCGCAGCTTTTAAACGAAGGTGGAAACAAGCTCTGGATCAGCACTTGCTGCCCCAGCACCATCCACATGATCGAGCAATACCACCCCGAGCTGGTAGAATTTCTCACGCCTGTGCTTTCACCCTTGCAATCGCACGCCAAGATGCTCAAAAACCACTATGGCCCCGAGACCAAGGTAGTCTTCATCGGCCCCTGCATCGCCAAGAAAAATGAGGCCAACGGCCACTTTGAGCTGGCGCTCACCTTCAACGATCTCAGGCGTTGGTTCACCCAGAATAATATCGACTGGACCGACCTCAACGACGATGAAGAATTCGTGCCCAAGAGTGCTCACGAGGGAGGCCTGTACCCCGTGGATGGCGGTATGGTGGATGGCATCAAGCTGTGCGGCGCTCCCGAAAATACGCTCTATATGGGCTTCACGGGCGTCAAGCAAGTGCAAGAGGCACTGGAAGATATCAAGGGGCAAGAGCATGACTGCCCCGTCTTTGTGGAGATTCTGGCCTGCGAAGGCGGCTGTGTGAATGGGCCCGTGGTTTCCAAACCCGGTTCCACCGCAGCCAAACGCATCCAGATCTACAACAACACACCCGTGGCAGAGGAAGCATCAAATACTTCCGAGCTGGATTTCACCGGCCACTTCAGCTCACGCGAAATACCCAAGTTCAAATATACTGAGGATGAGCTTACCGCTGCGCTGCTCAAGGTGAGCAAAAAGCGCAAAGAAGATGAGATCAACTGCGGCGGCTGCGGCTATGACACCTGCAGGGATTTTGCCGCTGCCCTCTTGCAAGGCAAGGCGGAACCCGCAATGTGCGTGTCATACCTGAGGAAGCTGGCTCAAACCAAGGCTACCGCACTCATCCAAACCATGCCCTCCGGCGTGGTGATCGTGGATGGAGACCTCCGTATCATCGAATCAAACAGGCAGTTCATCGACCTCATTGGAGGCGAAGCAAGCATCATCGGCGAAGCAGACCCCAACCTCGAAGGAGCTTACCTGGAACGCCTGGTTCCCTTCCATCAATACTTTACCAGAGTGCTGCAAGACCCCGATAAAGCAGACACCAAAGACATCCGCTACCAAGGCAAAATCCTGCGACTCACCATCTTCAACATCCAAAACAGACACGTGGTGGGAGGCATCATCCAGGACATCACCGAACCCGTCATCCAACGTGAACAGATCATGGATAAAGCATCCGAAGTGATGAAGAAAAACATCAGCACCGTGCAGAAAATCGCCTTCCTCCTGGGAGAAAACGCTGCCGAAAGTGAAGTGTTGCTCAATTCCATCATCGAAAGCTTTAAAGATCCGGAAGCGTAAAGCCAGATGCAAAACCATTTTTTAGAAGTCGACTTTTACCAGATAAGCAAGGAAGGACAGATCGCCTGCGGCGACTCCTTCTACACCACCAAGCAGGACGACCGCACCATCCTCGTACTGGCAGACGGCCTGGGAAGCGGCATCAAAGCAAGCGTGCTCTCCACGCTCACCAGCACCATGGCCTCCGCCTTTGTCTCTGCCAAAATGGGTATCCGCCGCGCTGCGGAAGTGATCATCGAAACCCTGCCCGTGTGCTCCGTCCGCAAGATTGGATATAGCACCTTCACCATTATGGACGTGGCCGGAGATGGTGTCGTGAGACTGATCGAGCACGATAACCCCGCCAGCGTCCTGGTACGTAACGGCAAAATCACGCCCTTTGAAAAGCAGAGCATCAAGTTTGAAGCGGTGCACGAAACCGTGATCTACTTCAGCGAATTTCAGCTGCAGCCCCGCGATCGACTGATCATGTTTTCCGATGGCGTCACTCAATCCGGAATGGGACGCCCCGGTATGTTGCTGGGCTGGCAACAGAGCGGCGCAGAAGAACATATCCAGCAACTGGTCAGACAAAGTCCCGAAGTCTCGGCTTCGGAACTCTGCAAACGCTTGGCACGCAAAGCCCGGGAAAACGATATGGGAAAAGCCGCAGACGACATCACCGCTGCGGCAATCTATCTGCGTAAACCACGCAGAACATTGCTGGTTACCGGCCCACCCTACAAGCGGGAACACGACGCCATGATGGCCGAAATCCTCAAAGGATTCCAAGGCAAGAAAGTGGTCTGCGGCGGCACAACCTCGGAGATCATTTCCCGCGAACTGAACCGACCCGTGACCGTGAACCTCAAAGATATGCGCAGCTCACTGGAAGTGCCACCTACAGCACATATCGAAGGCGTAGACCTGGTCACCGAAGGAACAATCACGCTCAGCCGCGCCCTGCAACTCCTGGAAGAAGATGTCAACCCGGAAACCCTGGAAGATAACGGCATCAGCCGCCTCATGAATATCCTCCTCGGCAGCGATATTATCGACTTTGTGGTGGGCACCAAAATCAACGAAGCACACCAGGACCCCGCCCTGCCAAAAGACCTGGAAATCCGCCGCAGCCTCATCCGCAGACTGGCAAACGTGATGGAGACGATGTACTTTAAGCAGACCAATATCAGGTTTGTGTAATCCACTGTAGCCGGCGCTCGCTGTAGCGACGTGTACGGGCGCTTGCAAAGCGCCGCTGTATAGGAGGCCTCCGCACACAGCACCTCTGCGAGTGTACGTACGGGTACCCAGCCAGATCGGCGCTTCTGCGAGCGCCCGTACAGGCAACCTCCTGCGCAGATCACCAATGATCGCACCCGCTTTAGCTTCTCAATTGCTATCCTGAAAAAGCAGATCATCTCACCAGCGGTGAGAGACTTATTGGGCAAGCTGAAATTGCAGCTTGATGTAGATGAGACAGCGTTGTTCTCCTACTTGAAAAGTTATGAGAGCGTTAGCCTGCCGATGGCCAAAGCGATCACCGGCAAGTCAGGTGAGATGACGTCAGGTATACTGGCCAAGCTTGAGGATATTCAGGTGGTCAAGTTTACCGGCTATAAACAAGCTTGGTCACTGAGCGAAGATATGGTTCTGCAGATAGATGAGGTCTCTACTGACCAAGCTACTGACCAAGCTACTGACCAAGCTGGCGTACAAGAAACCATGCAAGCTACCATGCAAGCTGACCAAGCGACCAAGCAAGCTCATTCGTTAAGCGAAGGCATTGCCCAGCAAAGAGATAAGCGTGAGACAGAGTCCGAGACTGACCAAGCCTACATGCATGAAACCATGCAAGCTACCATGCAAGCTCAAGAAGATAAAAAACAAGAGATAGCTCGCCTGATAGAGGGACTAACCCAGATACAAATAGGTATTATTAGAACTTGCATAGCCCCTACCAGCACAAAAGAGATAGTACAGAGCCAAAAACTTGTAAACCGAAACCATATCAGGATACGACACATTAAGCCCCTGCTTGAACAAGGAATTTTGCTGATGGAATACCCTGACAAAACCAGTCACCCCAAGCAGAGGTATTATCTAAGCGACTATGGCAAGGAAGTGTTGCAAGCGTGCATAGAAAAGAGGATGATTTAGTGGAAAGTCGCAGGCTGCGCTTGTTATGTATGGTCGCTTGCCATAGCGACCCATTTACCGCTGCTCATCGGAGCAGCGGATGTTTTGCATCGGCACTCGAATGAGTGCCGCTATAAGGTCGCTATGGCAAGCGACCATACTGGACAGACCGGCGCTTTGGCAAGCGCCCGTACTGCGGCGGTTCGGCGACCGCCGGCTACGAGTCAGTCAAGCGCTTGAAGCTTTCCCAGATCTCGTCTGTGACGCGGGTGGGCTTTCCTTCAAAGACGTGCACCACGTGGATCTCAGCCCAGAAGCAGAGCTCGCCGGCTTGATTGAAGAGTTCCTGCTTCCAGTGGGTGCGCACCTTGTTGAGTTCCAGGGGCACGCTGCGCACCTCCACCACGTCGTCCACGCCTACGCCTTGGAGAAACTCCATTTCCACCCTGCGGATATAGAAGTGCCAGCCCATATCCAGCAGCTGCTGCACCGGCATTCCCACATCCACCAAAGCGTCACTGCGCGCCGCTTCCAGGATGTCCAGGTAGTTGGTATTGTGCAGGTGGCCATAGAGGTCGCATTCATAGGCGTAGATGCGTTTCCTATAGGGTTTTACCATGATGGAACTCCTTAGTGACCCAGGTCCAGGCCGGTGAGGGAGAATTGCTGCGTGGCGCCACCGAACTCCATGGGATGCTTGCGGGTCTCATAGAGCTGCTGCATACGTTCTTCCAGGTAGCTGAGCTTGCGGGGTTTGATCTTGGCCGGCGCGGTTTTGTCTATCGCAGCGGGATCAAAGGTGGGGATTTGCCTGTCTATAAGCTCATCCAAGAGGTTGTTGGCCATGGTGTTCCAGTTGTTGACGTCTGCCAGGGTGGGCGAGATGAAGTCCATCTCGTAGAAGAGCTTCAGCAGCTCGTTGATGTATTTGGACTTGGCCGGGTTTTTGAAGAAGCTCACGACACCGTAGTTGCCTAAGGCGCAGCCATCCAGATCCAGGTAGGAGGAGGCGGGCAGGATGATGTCTGCATCTGGGTTTTCGTCCTTGTAGAGGCAGAGGGCCACCTTAAAGGCGTCCTTGTCCTTCTTCTTGAAAGGTTCTCCCCAGGAGAGGATGAAATCGGCTTTTGCAGCGGGTGCAAAGCTGGGACCGACGGCGATCAAGCCGCCCAGGTTGGGTGCATCAGAGCCCACCATCACGTTGTTTGGATAGTTGGCTTCGGTGCGTGCCTTCTTCCAGACCTTGAGCGCATCCGAGGCGGAGATGTGGTCCATATTATAGATGTACAGGCGGTCGGTACCGTAGGGTAAAGACCTGATGGTCTTGTAGGTTTCGTCCACAAACTTGTGCCAGGGGGCGTTGTGTTCGCCGATCAGGATCAGCTTCTTGCCCTTTCGCTGCTTGAGTCTCAGGAGCGTGCGCAAGACCGAGTCTATGGGACTGCAGACGACGTATTCCTCAAAGTCGTCCAGCTTCTTATATGGCTCGGGGTCAGGGTTTTGCATATAAGTCTCGGCACCCAAATGCAGGTAGCGGGCGTCGGCACAAAACTCAGCGCCGATGTTGTGCGAGACGGCTTTGGCGATCAGCATCTCTTCGAGCGTGATGAAGGGCGAAATTTGCACTCTTCTGGTCTGAGAGGCGATTGACTTGCCCTGGATGATCTCTCGGGCCTGAGACCAGGTGACTTCTCTGAACTTGCCCTTTTCTTTGACCATGGGGATCGTGAGGCGGTCTTCGCTGACCAGGGTCTGCCAGCCGAAGCGGCCTTTGAAGCAGAGGTTTTTGCCGTGGAAGGAAGGCATATCGTCTTCGGAAGAGGTGTCCACCAGGCAGACGACGCCGCTTTCATCCAAGACACGGACGTAACATCCGGCGCCGCAGAGTCCGCAGTTTTGCAGGGTTTGTTCCTTGGGATGCGGGTTCATCTTGTAGCCCATGTTGCGCTCTACCAGTGCTCCCACGGGACAGACAGCGATGCACTTGCCGCAGCTTTCGCAGGTGGTTTGGGTGAGGGATTCGCCAAATTCGGGTGCGACGACGGCGGCGAAACCACGGTAGATGAAGCCAAGCACGGCTGGGCCTTGGATTTCGGCGCAGGTGCGGAGGCAGCGGGCGCAGTTGATGCACTTGTTGGTGTCTCTGAGGATGAAGGGGTGGCCGTAGTCGATTGGGTGTTTGTTGACGGAGCCCATGAAGTGAGCGTTTTCCGCGCCATAGATGGTGCAGAACTCCCGGAGCTTGCAGCTTTCGTTCACCTGGCAGCCGCATTCCAGGCAGCGCTCGGCTTCCGTCACCGCTTCCTCAGCGCTGAAGCCCAGCTCCACTTCCTTGAAGGTCGTGGAGGCTTCCTGGTGGCTGATCTCGCGCATCTGGACACGGCTTACCTTCTCGATCTCTTCAAACTCTTCGGTGGATACTTCCTTCAGGGAAGCGCCCTTCTTGGCATCAAAGGGCAATCTCGGGGGCCGCAAGGAGGCAACATTGAGGTATCTATCGATGGCTCCAGCAGCGGCACGTCCATCTGCAATGGCTTCGATGGCAGTGGCAGGGCCACGACGGAAGTCACCGCCGGCAAAGACGTTACCCAGTCCGGTGTACATACTGTCTTCATCCACGATGGCGGTATCCCAGCGGCTGAGGGGGAGCTCCTTCCCGTCTATGAAGTTATCTTCCTCGGCGAAGAGTTCCACTTCCGGCACTTGCGAGATAGCGGCGATGATGGTATCAAAATCCTGGCAGAAACATTCGCCGGTGGGGACGGGGCGTCTGCGGCCTGAGGAATCCGGCTCGCCCAGTTCCATTCTTTCGATTCTGACGCTGTTGAGGCAGCCGTCTTCGCCCAGGTATTCCACGGGGTTGCAGAGATAGTGAAACTCCACTCCTTCATGGATGGCGGCTTGCACCTCTTCGGCTTCGGCAGGCATTTCGTTCTGCGTGCGTCTGTAGATGACGGTGACCTCGCAGCCCAGGCGGATAGCGGTTCTGGCACAGTCTATGGCTGTGTTTCCGCCTCCCACTATCGCCACCTTTTTGCCAAGCTTGGGTGCGTTGCCCAGGGCATGGGCCTTGAGGAAGTCCACTCCCAAGAGGCAGCCCAGCAGCTCGCTACCCTGGACGGGCATGGGAACTGCCTTTTGCGCTCCTATAGCGAGGTAGACGGCGTCGTATTGGGCAGAAAGCTCCGAGAGTGTGAAGTCCTTGCCCAGGCTCACGTTATACTCAATCTGCATACCGTTGGCGCACATGAGCTCGATCTCGGCATCCAGGATGTCTTTGGGCAGCCTGTATTCAGGGATGCCGTAGCGCAGCCAGCCTCCCGCCTGGGGAGCGGCTTCAAACAGCTTTACTTCGTGACCCTTGTTGCTGAGATAATAGCCGCAGGTGAGCCCTGAAGGCCCGGCGCCGATGATGGCGATCTTGTTTCCTGTATCTTCCTTCTTTTCAGGGAGGTAGCTCCAGACGTCGTTCAGGTCCATATCGGCGGCAAAGCGCTTGAGCTGCCGGATGGCGATGGGCTCTTCCACGATGGTGCGGCGGCATTCTTTCTCACAAAAGGCAGGACAGACGCGGCCGATGGAAAGCGGCATGGGGAGCGTCTCTTTGATCACCCTCACCGCTTCATGGTATTGGCCGTTGGCGATGAGGGAAACATAGGTTTGCACGTCCACTTTGCCCGGACAGGCCAGCCTGCAGGGAGCCTCGCAGTCCGCATAGTGGTCTGAAATCAGCAGCTCCAGCGCCATCTTGCGGGCGGCATGAATCTCCGGGCTGTCTGTAACTATCTCCATATTGGGGATGATCTTGGTGCCGCAGGAAGTCACAAAGCCTTTGCGTCCTTTCACTTCCACCGCACACACCCAGCAGGAACCGAAGGGGTTGAGCTCATCGTCGTGGCAGAGCGTGGGGATGTGTATTCCTTGCTGCGTGGCGAGCTCGAGGATGGTGATGCCGGAGGGGGCGAGTATCTTTTTACCGTTGAGGGTTACTTCTATCATCATGTTTGTCAAACTCCTAAGCCTTCACAACCGCATCAAACCTGCAAGACTTGTAGCAGGAATCGCACTTGATGCACATGGCAGGGTCTATCACATGGGGCTGCTTGCGCTTGCCGCTGATGCATTTCACGGGGCATCTGAGCGCGCAGACGTGGCATCCCATACATTTATCCTTGTCTATGGTGTAGGTAAGCAGGTCCACACAGACCTGGGTGGGGCACTTTTTCTCGACAATATGCGCCTCATATTCATCTCTAAAGTAGCGCAAGGTGGTGATCACGGGATTGGGGGCGGATTGACCGAGGCCGCACAGGGAGCCCTGGTTGATGTTTTGGGCCAGCTCCTGCAGACGCTGGATGTCTTCCGTCTCGCCCTTGCCTTGGGAGATGCGGTCGAGGATTTCCAGCATCCGTCTCGTGCCTATCCTGCAGAAGGTGCACTTGCCGCAGGACTCGTTTTGGGTGAAGTGGAGGAAGTATTTGGCCACGTCTACCATGCAGGTATCTTCGTCCATCACCACCATGCCTCCGGAACCCATGATGGCGCCGGTAGCGTTGATGCTGTCATAATCCACGGTCGTATCCAGCAATTCTTCGGGGATGCAGCCTCCGGACGGGCCTCCCAATTGGATGGCTTTAAACTTTTTACCGTCCTTGATGCCGCCTCCCACCTTATAGATGATGTCACGGATGGAAATGCCCATGGGAACCTCGATCAACCCGCTTCCCACCACCTTCCCTGCCAAAGCAAAGACCTTGGTACCGGGGGATTGCTGCGTGCCGATGGCCCTGAAAGCCTGCGGCCCATTGAGGATGATCCAAGGGACGTTGGCCCAGGTTTCCACGTTGTTGATATTGGTGGGTTTGCCCCAAAGTCCGCTTTCTGCCGGATAGGGCGGCCTCAGGGTGGGCATACCGCGCAGACCTTCGATGGAGTGCATGAGCGCAGTTTCTTCTCCACAGACGAAGGCGCCGGCACCCTCCTTGATATGCAGGGTAAAACTGAAATCCGTGCCCATGATATTGGGGCCGAGGTAGTTCTTTTCGATTGCGGCCTGGATGGCTATCCTGAGGTGTTTGATGGCGAGGGGATATTCGGCGCGGCAGTAGATGTAGCCTTCATCTGCGCCCATGGCGTAGGCGCCGATGAGCATTCCCTCGATGATTCTGTGGGGATCACCCTCCAGCAAGCTGCGATCCATAAAGGCGCCCGGGTCTCCTTCATCCGCATTGCAGATAACGTATTTCTTGGGGCCGGGTTGTTCGAAGGCAAAGTCCCATTTGAGTCCGGTGGGGAAGCCGGCTCCGCCCCTGCCGCGCAGTCCGGATGCTTTCACCAGGTCTATCACGGCATAAGGTCTCATGGAGAGCGCCTGCTTCAAAGCCTGATAGCCGCCGGTTTCTTCATATTCTTCGATGCTTTGGGGATCGATCACGCCACAGTTTTTGAGCACGATGCGCATCTGCGAAGCCATGAGCGGATTGTGCTTGGCGTCATGCTGATCTGCGAGGATGAGGTTTGTCTTTGGCATCCTGTCGCTGAGGTATTCTTCCAGGAGGTGGATGATCTGCTTGGGCTCCACTTTCCCGAGGGTCACTCTGCCCAGGTCACCGCCGTCAAACTCCACGATAGGCTCTTCAAAACACATACCGATGCAGCCGGTGCGTTTGAGCTGCACCATCTTGCTGCTTTCGATCAAATAGCTTTCCAATCTGCGATATACGGCATCCGCACCTGCGGCGATACCGCAGCTCGCCAAACCCACTTTCACTGTGATTGCACGCATATAACTTCCTCAATCAGCTGTAGTTGGCCAAGATGCCCACGATGTCCTCGGGGGCAAGTTTGCCGTAGGTTTTATCGTCTATCATGATCACCGGCGCCAGGCTGCAACAGCCCAGGCAGGCTACTTCCACCAGGGTGAAACGCATATCCGAGGTGGTATCTTCTCCTGGGCGCAGCTTGAGCTGTTCGATGAGCGCAAACTTGATGGAGTCCACATCCGAGACGTGGCAAGCTGTTCCCTTGCATATCTTTATCACGTGGCGTCCTTGCGCTTTGAGCTTGAACATGGAGTAAAAAGTAGCCACGCCGAAGATTTCGGCTGCCGGGATCTCAGTTTTGGCCGAGAGATAGAGCATCAGCTCTTTATTTATATGTCCATAAAGCTCTTGCGCTTCCTGGAGCAAAGGTATCAAGATGCCTTCCTGACCCTGATATTTCTGGATCAAGGCATCGAGTTTATCAGTATTTTCAAGCATTTATAACATCCTTTTTAGGATAAGGTCTTTTTTGTGGAGCCACCTTTCCTACGATGGCCATATCCCACAAAATGGGAAAGGGCATATGTGTCAAATCCTTTTCCTTTTAATAAACGCTAATTGTCGTCTGATACGTTAGTTACCCGCCTCGTCATCCTGCGGTAGATGCGATAGTTGTTGTATACCACGAGCCCAAATACGATATTGGCCACGATGAGCACGATATTGAGGGTGAGCGGCTCCAGGGTGGCATAGTAGACGCCGGCGGGGATGAGGATGGCGAAGATCAGTATCTTGAAGATGATTATCCCGCGGGGCAGGCCCAGCTTTTTGAAGACCCAGCGGGCGACGGGATTTCTCTCGCGTCCGTAATGGTGGGGCCGGATGACCAGCCAGGTGGAATGGGCGTCCAGGATATTGAGTATGGTGAAGATGACAGCCGAGATAATGAGCAGCGGGATGGAATGCAGGATCAGCAGCAGTTTATTCATCATCTTTATCCTCATCCTTGGCTCTGGGATGCGCCTTTTGATACTGTTTCATCACCTCTTCCATGGTGACGTGTGTGTAGACTTCCGTGGTGGAAAGATTGCTATGCCCCAGCATTTCCTGGATGGCGCGCAAGTCTGCCCCACCGGCAAGCAGGTGCGTGGCAAAACTATGCCTCAAGGTATGAGGCGAGAAGCCTTTATCATTGGCAACGAGCCTGATATAAGCCTGCAGGAGCCTGTAGATTTGGCGTGAATCCAGAGCTCTGCCGCTTTTACTGAGGAAAAGCACATCGCCGCTATGCTCGCTCCTGAGTTCTTCACGCACGGCCAGGTAGTTACGGATGGCATCCACCGCCTTCTGCCCCACCGGCACGATACGCTGTTTATTGCCTTTTCCCGTCACTTTCACCAGGCCGCGCTTAAGCTCAACATCCTGCATCCTGAGGCTGGCCAGCTCCGCAGCGCGCAATCCGGAGGAATAGAGCAGCTCCAGCATGGCTTTATTGCGGATGCCAAAGACGTTATCCGTTTCCGGAATCTGCAGCAGCAGCTCCATCTCTTCGGGGCTGAAATGCGCCGGCAGCGGCTTGGAATACTTGGGCCGCTTGATCTTATCCATGGGGTTTCTGGTGATCACATCCTGCGTCTTCAGATACAGGAAAAAGGCGTTCAGCGCAGAAGTTTTGCGGGAAAGCGACCGGTTGGAGGTATTATTATCGTGCACCTTGCGCATATAGAGGCGTATATGTTGCTCAGTGATTTTGGTCACATCCACCTCCGGCTCAGGCATCAGTTCCTTCAGCACTTCATAGAGCTGTAAGATATCTGTACGATAAGCCTTTACGGTGTGAGCAGATTTACCCTCCAGGGCAAGCTGCTTGAGGAAAGAATCGAGGTAATTCAACAAGTCAAAACTCCTTTTTTGGCTTTGGATACATTTTTTCCTTGCCTTAATTCTTGTCCATAAAATAGTTGACCTAATGAGTGGAGGTTTTATGAATCGCTATATAGACTCCAGTGCAAAACTGGGAAACAACGTAACCTTGGGCCACAATGTGGTGATCATGGAAGACGTGGTCATCGGTGATGGCTGCTTGATTGGCAACAACGTGGTGATCCACGCCGGCAGCCGGATTGGCGAAGCTGTGAGGATGGACGACAACGTTATCATCGGCAAGAAGCCGCTTTCCTCACCGCGGAGCATTTTCAAAGTTCCCACAGACCTCAAGCCCGCTGTTATCGGCTCATTTTGTCAGATCGGCGCCAACGTCGTCATCTACTGCCAATGCGAGATTGGCGAGCGCAACCTGATTGCGGATCTGGCGACTATCCGTGAAAACGTGAAGATTGGCGACCTGAATATCATCGGCCGCAATGTGGCGATTGAGAACTTCGTCACCATCGGCAGCCGCAACAAATTTGAAACAAACTGTTATATCACAGCTTATTCCGAGGTGGAAGACTACTGCTTTGTGGCGCCCGGCGTAGTCACCTCAAACGACAATTATATGGCCAGAGACCCCGAACGCTTCAATCACTTCAAGGGCGTTACCATGAAGACCGGCTCCCGCATCGGAGCGGCAGCCACCATTTTACCGGGCAAAGTATTGCATCCTGATGCCGCCGTTGCTGCTGCAGCGGTGCTCACCAAGGATGCCCAATCCGAGATGATCCACCTGGGCAGTCCCGCCAAACCATTCCGGGAAGTGCCCGAGGCTCAGCTCTTAAAGAACAATTTGGATAAGAAGAAATGAAAGCTTTAGTAATCATACCCACCTACAACGAAATCGAAAACATCGCCAGGATGATTGAGGCCGTGCTGGGCCAAGACCCAAGCATAGACATCCTGATCATCGACGACAATTCTCCGGACGGAACTGCAGATGTGGTAAAGAAAGCAATGGAAGACAACGACAGGATCAAGCTCATCGAGCGCAGCGGCAAGCTGGGCCTGGGCTCCGCCTACGTGAGAGGCTTTGAATATGCCTTGGCCAACGGCTATGAATACATCCTGGAGATGGACGCCGATTTCTCACACAATCCCAACGACCTGCCGCGCCTTTTGGAAGCGGCAAAGACCAACGACCTCGTGATCGGCTCCCGTTATGTCCATGGCGTAAACATCATCAATTGGCCTTTCCGGCGCCTGCTGATCAGCTATTTTGCCTCCAAGTATGTCAAAGTCATCACGCGGATGCCCATCAAAGACCCCACCGCAGGCTTCAAGTGTTTCCGCCGCAAGGTATTGGAAAGTATCAACCTCAAAGAAATCCTCTCGGACGGCTATTCCTTCCAGGTGGAGATGAATTTCCGTGCCTGGGTGAAAGGCTTCCGCATCAAGGAAGTCCCGATCGTCTTTACCGAGCGGATTGGCGGCGTCTCCAAGATGTCCAAACAGATTGTCTGGGAAGCTGTTTGGATGGTGTGGCGCCTGCAGTTTATGAAACTCTTGGGCAAGATCCGGTAGGAAGAGGCTCATCATGAAGACAAAACACGCTCTTATCTGCCTGCTGTTGTTGATCTTGGCATCAGCACTCTTTGCGCAGCCCAAGATACCCAGGATGTATGTGCAAAAGCTCGTCCTGGACAACGGCAAGCTGCCCTTTGTGACCTGGCTTGACAAGGTATCCGCACCGGAATATCTCCTGGAAGCTTGGATCACAGACCGTCCTTTTGACCTGCTGAGTACGGACACACATACCGTTCATCATTTGGCCGTGAGCCAGGTGGGCGACGGCATCAAATTCCCCTTCACCGTGGTCGCCAAGCTGCAGCTGGGCAACTTCAAATTTCACTGGCACCCGGGCGAGATCATCCACTTCAGGCTCACGCACAAAGAGACGGGCCAGATCAAGGAATGGGAAGAGGAAATTCCCGAAGGCTCATATCTGATCAAGCATCTGGAAGACCCCATCGTCATCCCGCCATACAGCAAAGACAAATAAATATGCTACAACGCTTTAACGATCCCATAGAAACTGCACAGGACAGGGAATTTGACCGCGCCCTGAGGCCCAAAACCCTCAAGGAATTCATCGGTCAAAGCCACATCAAACAGCTATTGGACATCTCCATCCAGGCTGCCAAACTCAGGCGTGAACCCTTGGATCACGTCCTCCTTTATGGCCCCCCGGGGCTGGGCAAAACCACTCTGGCCCAGATCATCGCCAAAGAACTGGGCGTAAACATCACCGTGAGCAGTGGCCCCGTGATGGAAAAACCCAGCGATTTGGCCGGCATCCTCACCAATATCCAAAGCCATGAAGTGCTCTTCATCGACGAAATCCACAGGCTTTCGCACGTGATCGAGGAGTATATTTACCCCGCCATCGAGGACTTCAAGATGGAAATTATCCTGGATAGCGGACCCAGCGCACGCACCCTCAAGATAGACCTGGAGCCATTTACGCTGATTGGCGCCACCACCAGAGCCGGCCTGCTGACGCCGCCACTGCGAGACCGCTTCGGCATAGTATTGAGGCTGGATTATTACGACCTCGATTCCATCTGCCAGATCATCGAGCGCAGCGCACATATCCTGGATATGCCCACCGAGGAAGAAGGCATTTTGGAGATGGCAAAACGCTCTCGTGGTACGCCCCGCATCGCCAACCGTCTGCTCAGAAGAGTGAGGGATTATGCCCAGATCATGGGAGACGGCATCATCACCAAAGATATTGCCGATGCGGCTCTGGAGATGTTGCAGGTGGATCACGCCGGCCTCGACGAGATGGATAAACGCCTGCTGCTCACGATCATAGAAAACTACAGAGGCGGCCCCGTCGGCGTCAAAACCTTAGCCACAGCGATAGGCGAGGATGCAGGCACGATCGAGGAATTATTGGAACCCTATCTGGTGCAGCAAGGATTTTTGGATCGCAGCCCCCAAGGCCGGCGCGCCACTCACAAGGCCTACTCGCACTTCGGCATCTCCCCAACCAGTGCGCAGACGGAGCTATTTGAATGATTACCATGGGGTTACATCATTATTTTTGGGATCGGGACAAGCGCTTATCAGCCCTCCTTTGATGACCACAGGTTTTGATAATAAGCAGAGACATCCACGCACAGCTCATTGTGCGCATAAGTTATGAGCTATAAAGCAAATATCACCAGCAACCTCATCAACCAAATCCTGCATTTGGTGCTGGGCTTTGTCTGCAGTATCTTCATCGCCAGGGTCTTGGGCCCGGCGGGGCAAGGTTACGTTACCTACATCGTCCTAATCTTTACGCTCTTGGGCACTTATGGCCACCTGGGCCTCAACAACTCGGTGATGTATTTTTACAAGCGCAAAAAGATACCCGCAGAGCATCTTTACTATGTAAACAGCACCTTTTTGACCCTGATCTTCCTCGTTATCGCCTTAGTGGTTTTGACGCTGAAAAAGCTCGGGCTCATCCTCTCTGACTACCCCGTCGGCTGGGTTTTGGGCGGCTTGAGCCTGGTGATTTCCACCTTTTATTATACCAACAACTACTCGTGGTATATCGCCAACGAGCAGATCCGCCGTGTAAACAGGCTCAATATCAGCGTCTTCCTCCTCAAATCCGCTGCCATCATCGTCCTTGGCATCCTCAATGCCGGCTATTTTTACTGGGTGACAGTCACCACGACGGCATTGAATGCGATAGTCTTGCACATTGGCCTCAAGAAGGGCGTCAAATTCCGCTGGGATTGGAGCCTGATCAAGCGTGAATATGCCTATGGTTTCATCATCTTTTTGGCTTCAGCATTTCACTACCTTCACCTCAGGGTGGATCAGCTGTATATCAATGCCATGTTAGGCAACGCTCAGCTCGGCATTTACACGCTTTCTGTTACTTTGAGCGAGCTGATGTTCATGGTGCCCACCAGCATCACCACAGCCCTCATAGCGAGGCTTTACAACACCGAGGACGAGCAGGCCGGCTCCGAAACCATGGCCAAAACCTTCAAGCTCACCCTCTATGTCTGCATAGCTTTGGCTTTGGTGGCTGTTCCTGCCTCTTTTGCCATCCCCTTCGTATATGGAAAGGATTTTACCGCAGCGATTTACAGCACACTCATCCTGCTTCCGGGAGTGGTATTTGCCTCATTGGCAAGGGTGGCAACACCATATTTCTTCACCACGGGCAAACCGCAGGTACACTTGAAATTGACCTCCATCACTCTGGCTCTGAACTGCATCCTAAACTATCCCCTGATCCGGCTGTGGGGCATCAACGGCGCAGCCGTGGCATCCTCCATCTCCTACTTCGTTTTTGGATGCGCCTACACCATGATGCTGGTGCGCGAAGAGAATTTCAAGCTGCGTGACCTCGTGTGCCTGAGAGCATCAGACTTGAGGGATTTGCTGAGAAGAAACGCTTGAGGAACTACTGGCTCGCCGACTTGAGGTGACGACAAGCCGGAAAGCAACGGAAAATCACCGGTAATTCCACCTCATTTTCAGACCCGTTAAGGGGTCTTTTTTATTTGACCCAAACCTGCTGTTTGCAAAACTATTGCTTTTTGGCCCAGGTTGATCTCCCCTCGGATTTCCTTGGGTCTCGTTTGCGTAACCCTTGGGTTTTCCTTGGGTTACTTGTCGATCCCAAAGGAGACCCACAGGAGCCCCTAAGGGAGGCCGCATGAAATCGACGTTTTAGAGGGCGGATTTGTTTTCGCAAAACATGAGCGCAAGTCAAATATTTCAGAAGCCGGTGCCTTCCTCACCCCCGGATGCCGGTAAGGAATTCCTACTATTTTAATAGGAGATAAAGCAGCGATTCAAACGCTCAATTTCAGACCCAAAATCTCAAGACAAAAGAAAGCCCCGAGTAAAATCCCCGGGGCTATCTATCTCGTTTATTCTAAAGCGGTTATTTCATCAGCATCATCTTGCGGGTGCCGGTGTAGCCGCCCACCTTCATTTTATAGAAGTAGATGCCGCTGGAAACGCCGTTCCCACGCTGATCCTTACCATTCCAGGTGATGCGATGTTCGCCCTGGGGCATGGTGTCGTTGATCAGGGTTTTCACAAGCTGGCCTTTGAGGTTGTAGATTTCGATCTTAACCTTGCCCGCTTCTTTGAGGCTATAGGCTATTTCTGTGCTTGGATTGAAGGGATTGGGGAAGTTTCCTTTTAGCGCCGTGATGGCTTGCTGCACGTTATCATCGTTTGACACGACGTTTGCCTCTCCCATAAGATTGATGACTACGGTGGACGAGGTCGCATCCGTATTGAGGGTCAAGCTCTCGGAGAACTCTCCTCCCTGGGTGGGGACGAAGGCGACGTTGAGCTGCAGGAAACTTTCGGGCGGCACGATGATGTTCATATACTGTTGCGCTTCACCCACGGCATCGATGAGGCAGAAAGGTGCTCGAATAGTGGCGTTGCCGATCAAGACGGAGGTGCCGGTGTTGTTGATGGTGAGGGGCAGAGTGAGGGATTCTCCCACATTAACTGCACCAAAATCCAGCTCGGTTTCGCTGACATCTATGATGGGCGGGTCCATGATGCCGCCTGTGGTGGGAAATACGATGTCATCTATCCAGGCGCAATCCTGTAAGCTACTGGTAGAATTGTCTTTGGAGTATTCCCATTTGTAGGTATTCATGCCGGCGGGGACGGAATAAGTAACCTGGCTCCAGACGTCGTTTGTGCCGCTCCACCTTTCTTTGAGCTCGTCGTTGATGTAAAATTTGAGCCAGTCATAGTTGTACTCGGAAGATACCTTTTTCCAGAAGGAGACAAATCCGGGCATCTCGCTGCTGAGCGTCACGCTCATGGAGGTGGTTTGGGCGTGATTGATCATCGGGGATTGGGCAGCCATGGAGCCATTGTAGCTGGTTCCTGCTGTGGGCGTCCACTCTCCATTTGTAAATTCCCAAGGGAATTGATTCAGGCCGTTTTCAAAGGTCTCCTGCACCTGCCCCAGGCTGAGGCTATAGGTCCTGGCGCTGGTATATTGACCGCTGGTAACCATGGTGGTGATATTGACAATCGTGCCTTGAGGCAACTGCGAGCTGAAGGTAACCGAATAGCTCAGATGCGTTTCTTCGCCTGCATCCAGAGAGCTGAATGCTACATCCATGGGTTCTGCCACGTGGAAAACATCGCTAACCACCATAAAACCGCTGAGATTATAGGCTTTAGCGTGGCCGTTATTGATGATGGGGAAGCGGATAATCGCCATTTCACCGGGATCGAGGGCCTGGTTGTTGTTGCCCATAAAGTCATCGATCGTCACCTGGCCAAACTCCAGATTGGGAGCGTTGACGATCAGGTTGCGGCTGTAGGTGAATTCTTCGGCGGCAGCTGTTACGATGTGCAGTTGCATACCTACCACGTGCTGGTCTGGAACGTTGGCTGCGATCTGGAGATCAAATCCCTCAACGGTTCTGCCGGAGCCGTGCGCTTCGATCACGCCCACCTGGTCTTGACCATTGAGCACGCTGATGTAGGGGCTATCGACGGTGAGGCTCATCAAAACGTTCTCTGCATTGTCGTTGCCCACGTTGTTCAAATCAAAATGGACGGTGATGGTTTCGCCATATTCCGGGATGTTGTTGTTGCCATCCACGATGGACATATCGCCCAGGCAGATGTAGGAGCCGTCGGCGGGGATCACGGATACAGTTTCCACCAGGCTTTCATAGTTGAAAGCGGTGACGGTGAGGGTGAGATCCATGGGCTCTTCGGGCAGCACCAACAGCGACAGGTCTGCGAGTCCGGAAGCGTCTGCGATGCCGTGAGCATAGACCACTCCATCCGCATAGAGAGTGACTCTTGCGCCGGGGACGGTGGTCACGGCAAAGTTGTTCATGCCAAGCAGGAGGTTTTCCATATGGCTTGCAGTGAGAGGCAGCGGGGTCTTGGTGCGCGCCATCATGGATGCGTCGCCAAAGATATGCCAGTTTTTATATTCATCGGCGCCGTTGTTGCCGTATACTTCTATCATCCTGGAGGAGCCGTTGTAAAACAGGCCGCCGATGGTGCGCTTGGATTCTGCCACCAGCAGGTCTACGATCTCATCTTGAGCGCGCATGGGAGGTGACCAGCTCTGGTTGACCGTGCTGGCATACATGGCCACTGCGCCGGTGGGATTGCCGGTGCTGTTGTTTTTGGCTCTGAGCCACGCTTCTGCAAAGCAGGTGCGGGAAACGAAGTTGCCGTTCAAACAGGCCACACTCACGATGAAGGGCAGCATATCGTCGTTTGTGAGCTGATTTACGTTGTTGCTGTTGAATCCCGTGGTACCCCAGGAGTTGTCCAAGCCGTGACCGACGTAGTTGATGAAGCTGCGTCCGTTGTTGACGCTGTTGCTCACGTGGTTGGCGGTTGCGCCCTGAGTTTGGTAGAGCTGATCCACGGTGTTGTAGCCATAGTTCAACAGTTTGCCGCGGATGATCTCCATATGTTGCTGGTCGCTCTCGCCGTTGTCTCCCTGGCTGCCTCCGCCTTCGTTGGAGGCAATTCCAATAGCCTTGGGAATCCAGGTGTCGGCTGGGCCCAAATCACGTTCATATTCCACCACCTTCCTCACCTGCGTCTGCATATCGGTCACATTTTCTGCGGAAAAGCGGCCGACGAAGATGTCTGGATAGTTGTCGCTGCCTGCAAGCAGTGCATAGGAGGGGTCTGAGCCGCCGGCCAGATGTGTTAGCGAGGGAACCTGCGGTGCATCGCCCATGATCTGGACGAAGGTGAGCCCGTCGTTCTGGTTGTACTGGTTTTGGATGTAGGTCTTGATGCCGGATGCGGAAGGGCCGGCCACCGTGACGTCAACGACGTCAACTGTATAGCCATTTTGCCGCTTCCACTCCACCCAGGGAACGATGGCAGCATCAAACATACTGTGCTTGATCACCAGGATGCGCCCTTCCTCAGCGAGAGATGTGTATTTGGACGTATTAAAGTTTAGGAACATATTTTGGTAGATGCCTTCAAACTCTTTGCTGTGTCTGTTTTTGCTTGTGCTCAGTGAGTTTGTGAGGTCGGTACCGTTTGAGCTGAGAGCTACTTTGATATTGGTGAATACTCTCAGCTTGCCTTCGGCGGGAAAGTAGCTGAAGGGTGTGAATCTGACTGTGATTCCCCGATAGTCTCTGAGGATGAAGGGCTCGCTCAGTTCGGCCTGGCTGGCGGGCCAGAAGCCATCGCTTTGATAGAAGGAACCAAAGCTATGGGGCACCGTGGCGGGGTCTATATCTCTGGTGAGGTTTCCTTTGGAAGGCGCCACCTTCATATCCAGGTCGACATATTCAGAAGACAAGATCTCCAGCTGCATCTTGGCAGTGTTTGGGATGATCACGCTGGCGGCCATGACGGGGAGCTGCGGCAAACCACGCTCCAAGGTGAGGCCACCGTTTTTGACGCTGAGATCGTAATAGGTCTGCCCGTCAATCTGCAGAGATTCACGTTCGAAATTGGCAAAATTGAGCTCCAAGACCATGTTCTCGGGCTGTGCCTGAAGCAGGCGGATTTCGTTGGAATCCGCTCCAACGGTTATCTGTTCTGCTGTCAACAGCGCCAAGCTGAGCAGCAAAGCCAGAATAATCAACATTTTTTTCATTTAAGCCTCCGTGGCTGTTTCACTTTATTTTTTAAAACCTGATTATATGGGTTATAGGGATCACTTTGTGGCTTGCGGTGCCGCAAATAATCCCTATAGCGCACATAAGGCAGGATAAAATACCGGAGCGACGCGCAATCACATCGCTCCGGCTTCGGTTAATGTCTATTTCATCAGCATCATCTTCATGGTTTTGGAGTAAGAGGGCGTTTCCATGCGATACATATAGATGCCGCTGGAGACGCTGCGTCCCTTATCATCCTTGCCATTCCAGATAAGCTGGTGGTTTCCTGAGGGATAGTTTTGGTTTGTGAGTGTCTTCACCACCTGGCCCTTAATGTTGTAGACGGTGATCTTCACATTGCCGGGGTCCTTGGTGGCAAAGCGGATGACCGTTTCCGGGTTGAAGGGGTTGGGATAGTTTCCTTGCAACATGGTGGTGACGGGTGTGGCGGGATCATCGTTTGAAACGTAGGGTTTCACCACAAGACTAATCATCAAAGCGGGATTGCTGAGATCGTTTGAGCTGATGATCATCATGTCATTGACGTTCACGGCAGGATCCGGAACCACATATTCAAGCCTGAATACGGCGTTTGAGACCGGGTCTACGGTGTAGTAATAATCATTCGGCAGAGCGTTGCTGCCCAGATATAGGTCAAATTCCGCGGGGATGCTGATCGTGCCGCTCATGGGGATATTGCCCAGGTTGCGGATGGTGATGTCCTGACTGAGCACCTGGCCCGGCCTGGCATCTACGAAAACGACTTCCTCCACAGGGGTGTAAAACACGGCTGCCTCGGTGGAATTTGAGAAGGGAAAGACGATGTCATCTATCCAGGCACAGTCGCTTCCGGAGGTGACGGAGAAGTCTTTTTGATATTTCCAGGTGAAGGTGTTGGTGCCTGCCTCCACATCAAAGCTCACTTGTTGCCAATTCTGGTTGCCGGAATAGCTGGCTTTTTCCACGCCGTTGATGGAGAAGGTGAGCTTGTCATAACTGGGTTCACTGGAGACTTTGCGCCAGAAGCTGATGGCTCCGGGAGATGCGCAGAACATGGTCACGGAAATCTGGGTGCTGGTGTTGTTGCCGATTTGACCGGATTTCAGGGCAAATTGGCCGGAATGGACGTTTGTGTCGCCCATGACAATGGTCCAGGGCACGGGGCTTTCGTTTACCCAAGGGTAGCTGGTTAAGTCTCCGCTTTCAAAGCCTTCACCATGTATGCCGACGGGCAGGGTGACGCTGTGGTTGAGCAGCTGCGTTCCCGCTTCTATGGCCAAGCCAACGGTTACGACGTCGCCGATTGCGATGTCTTCAGCCAGGTGGCCAATGATGGTCACTTGAGCATAGGCGCCGATTGCGAGGGCGGGCAGGTCTTCCTGGGTGCTGGTCAACACAAAGCCCGGGTGGTTTGAAAAGACCAAAACCTGGCCCCCATCAGTGGGCAGGTGGCCTTGGTTTGTGAGCGCAATCTGGATGGTGACTGTCTCACCGGGCTCGTAAAAGCCGTTGTTATTTCCATCAACCACGGCTGATTGTGTGATTTGAACATTGGGTGCGTAGGCAGTAATGCTGCGCTTGCTGGTCCAGATGTCGGTGCCGTCTGTGACGCTGATTTCAAACTCGATAACTTCCTGGTCCGGCACCACAGGGCTGATGAGCACGCTGAAGAGATTATTTGCTTCCAAGACAGTGCCGGGGGCGATGTCAGACACGGTGGCCTGGGCTTCAAGAATGTTTACCCAGGGGCTTTCCGAGGTGAGAGTGAGGGTTAGATTGGTGGCATCCAACACGCCGACGTTGTTCAGCGACAGGTCAAAGGAAACTGTGTCTCCTGCTTCAGCCAAGCCGCTGCCGCTGGGGTTGTTTACGGTGATGGGGCCCACAATCACGTAAGCACCTGTGTTTGGGAGCACTTGGATGTCTGCAATCAGGGGTTTGCGCAGTGAGCGGGTGACCACCAGTTTGGCGTCTCCGGGTTCGTCAAAAGGCGTGTAAGTGATGTTTACGTTGCCATTTGCATCTGCCATACCCACTCCATGCAGCACTCCATTCATGGAAAGAGCTACGTAGCTGTAAGGATCAGCCGTCATTTCCAGGGTGTCCAAGCCCAAATGCAGGATTTCCGGTACCTGGGCGGTGTTTTCCACAGGGATGCCCAGATAGGGGATCAGGCTGGCGTCGCCCATGATGGAATATACTTCCCAATAGTAGTTTGCACGGGTGCTGTTGGATTGAACCACAGCCATATTGCCCATGAAGATGCCGGCGCCCATCTGGTTTACCCAGTCTTCGTAAGGCTCGTTGTGTTCATGGAACAAGGCATCAACATAGCCGGTGCGGCCGGGGACAAAAGGAGAGCCTCCTGCCACTGGGGGCGGCTTGTAACCGACGCTCCACCAATAGTCTTCGTCCCAGTAGGTGTTGTCTGTTCCACCCACGTAGATCACGGCGCCTTTGTTCTCGGCCCTCAGCCAGGCTTCTCCAAAACAGACGCCCAGCTGGAAGGCATTGGTGATGCAGCAGTTGCCAATCACTACGGGGTATTTGTTGGTGTTTTGCAGACTGTTGATATTGCTGATGGTGAATGATGGGTCTGCCCAGCTGTATTCACTGCCATGCGCCGTGTAGGTCACATATCCCACGCCGTTGGATACATTCTGCACGATCTGGCTGGCAGAGGAAGCGGATTGGGGATACAGGTAGGTGATAGCGTTGATGTTGTGGGCAGGGTTGAAGTAGTTTGTGGTGGCGTAGTTGATCTGGCCATTTGCGTGGCTGGGTGCCCAATAACTGTCCACGCCTGCAATCAACACAGAATCGGTAAGATAGCTGTCATCCGGCATGGTGTACATCTCGTGCATGAGAGTCTTGTTTACCTGGTTTGTCACTTCAGCAGGCGTAGTGGCGGAAAAACGGCTATAGTACATCTCGGGCAGATAGTCATTGCCCTGCAATCTCACATAGGTGAGGTCTGTGATATGAGAACTGCCTGTGGTGCCCTGGTTTGAAGGGATTTGGGCCACGTCGCCCACGAGGAGCAAATAGCTGGGTGCGGGGTTTTCAGGCGTGGCGCTATCCCAGATGTTTTGCAGATAGCTCTTGATCGAGGAAGGAGTGGCTCCGGTCTGATCCGTCGTAGCCACGATCACGTTGAAGCCTTCCTGGATCTTCCAGTCTACAAATGGCTGCAGAGCAGTCACAAAGTTTGCAGGCGTGATGATCACATAGCTCATGGGAACGCGGTTGAGGGTGGCTCTCGTGGAAGCGGAATTGAGGATAGTGTTGCTGAAAACGGGTGTAAAAGCCGGGGAGAAAGTCCTGGCTCTCAGAGCCTCTGTGGCTGCATGATTGGAGCCAACAAAGTCTACCTTGACTTCAGCTTCGGTGATCACTTCCATCAAGCCCAAAGCGGGATTGTAGCGAATAGGCATAAAGTCTACCGCAAACATCCTCATACCACGCATATAGCCCAGCTCGGTGGCGGAAACGCTGGCACCGGCCGTCCAAGCGGAAAGGTTGTACACCTCGCGGTCTACCACAAAAGGCAGGGCGGTAAGGTCTTGGTTTTTGGCAACAGGCGCCTGCCGCGGCACTATCGGATAGTGAATGCCTTCGGAAGCAAGGGTGATGCTCTGACGCTGTTGCGAAGTGAAGCTGGCTGCCACATTGGCGCCTTCCGGCACCGCAATAATCTGCCTCATGAGGGGCAGCTTGGGCAAGCCAACCTCGTTGGTTGTAGCATATTGATCGATAAAGAGGTCGGTAAAGCGCCCCTCAGGGGTATCAACCTCGTTGTATTCGATTTTTGCTACAGAATAGCGAATGCTAAGCCCGTCTTTGGTTTCGCTTTGCAGCTCCACCGCAGTGGGATTAGCAGAAAGTTGCAGGCTCTTCTGTGCTGCCAGAGGCAACATGATCAAGCCCAACAGTATGAGTATCAGTAAATACCGTCTCATCTGAACTCCTTGTATATGTTTGATTTTCAATAGTTGTCAACGGTGAGATATTCATCGCCTACCACTTCTTGGAAGTGTATGCAAGAATGGTGCCCAAACCCAAAATAAATATCAGCTCAAGCGATAAGATCTTCTGATGCAGGGAGTTCCCGCATTTTGGGCTTGGGCATCCCACGGTTGTATTTCTGTGAAGCCTTGATGGCCTCGGGTTGTGTGTTGTTATGATACCTGTCCTCAAGGAACGTAAAAGACGCGTTCCATAGATTTGGATTTAAAGTCTTGTTGCTGCCCTTCATCCCAATCATAGGCGTCCACTCTCCAATAGAGATATTGGCCTCTGTAGGGAGTCAGCGCGTTGACCGGCACCCTCACATAGAGGTCATTCTCAAGAGCGGTGTGCAGGTCTTCGATAGGCTTCCAGATGAGCTTGTGTTCGGGGTCCATCACATAGACTCTGTATCTTGAGGCAAAGCCGGCAAATTCCCATTTGAGGCTGTCTCGGGTGGCATCAAAGGGAGCGCCATTGGGTGGGTAGGTGAGCGTGGGTTTGTTGAGCAGACCAAAGCTGACTGTATCGCTCACGGATGTGTTGCCAGCAAAGTCAATCGCTTCGATGAAATAAGAGTACCACACACGTTCCAGGAGGTCGTTATCCTTGTCCACGTAAGAGGTGGTTTGCCTTGGCGGCGCGATGGAGTCGATCTGTACAGGCTCCGTATCCAGCTCGTTAAAGCGGAATATGCGCAACATGGCAACGTCTTCATCGATGAGGGGCTTCCAGGCTATCCTGATCCAATCACCCTCCGCAACGGTGTCTATGCCACTGTTTTCATCAGTGATTGGAGTGGGCTGACCGTAGTAATTCGTGGGAGGGTCTCCCATGGCTCCCAGATAGGGAATCATGGTGGGAGGGTAAGGTGGAATCTTGTCCACTTCCTTCTCATCCTTTCCCGAGCAGGAAATAACGGTGATTGCAACGATTAGGATGCCGAGTATGATAAGGAACTTCTTCATGCCTTTACTCCTTTGCAAAGTTAGAACCTGAGCCGCAAGCCCAGGCGGTTGGTAAGCCCTAAGGGATTGGTAATCAGGGCATAATCAAGGTTGACATCATAGATGTTTATCGTAGCACCTGCTGTGAAGTGCTTTTCATAGTAACCGGCTCTCAAAGCGGCTTTCTTGTTATATTCCCACTCAACACCATAGTGAGCGGTACCTTCGTAGACGTAGTCGTAGTCATATGCCACGGTGAGGTTGGACTTCAGTGCTGGAATGGGCTGCCTCACGGCTATGCCCACTTTGGTATTGAACAGCACCTCGTCCTTGATCTTGTTGGGTGTATCCCAGGCGATGTCTGTGCCGGCAATATCCTGGAAGTTCATGCCAAAATCCAGCTTGCCCAGCTCTTCAATATCGAAGATTACGGCCAAGTCTGTAGTAACCTTGTAAGAAAGGTCAATACCTGTTCCAGTGCCGTAGTTGTTCTTCAGCTTGCGTTTGATGAATTTGACGTTGCCGCCGAGGCAGACATCAAAGGGGATTTCAAAGAAGAGCCATCCCATATTTGCCTCAAAGCTGAAGCGCTTGGCAAAGGCAAACTGGTAAAAGTCATCCGTGCTGTTAAAGTAGCCATCAGGCACACCGGGAAGGTGGAGTGCGCTGTTGTTGATGCGTTCGTCCACGCTGGTATTGATCAGATATTCTTCTGAGAAATAGGGGATTTTGCTGATGGTGAGGCGGGTGAGATTGAGCCCTATGCTCACATCGTTGGGGAGCGGCTGCACGTAGGTGATATTATCATAGGATGCGAGGCCTTTATACAGGAAAGCGTGCATGGCTGTCGCTTCCCTTTGCCTGATAGCAGAGATGCCAGAGGCATTCCAAAAGACGGCAGACCCGTCATCTGCAAGAGCGGCAAAGGCACCACCCATGCCCATGGCACGGGCACCGGGACCAATGATCATATAATCTCCCGCATAGCGTCCCGCATTCAGGGATATGGCGATCAAGAGGCAGGTTAAGGTGATTAGAAGTGTCTTTTTCATGATGATCTCCTATTTCAAGATGGCCATTTTCATGGTTTTCTCTAAGGTTTTGCCTCCCTTCTTGGCGATTATCTTGTAGAAGTAGACTCCGTTTGCCAAGGGGAAACCCAGTTCGTCCGTGCAATCCCATCCATGGAGGGTGCGCGGATATTCATGATAACCTACGCCGGTAGGCAGGTTTTTGAAGGTTCTCACCAAGCGTCCTGCCACGGTGTAAACCTTGATGGTTACTTGGTCTGCATCATCGGTGAGCACATAGGTAAAGCGGGTGCGTCCATCATTTCTGGGGTCTTCCGCTCTGCCTAAGACGGGATTGGGGTAGTTGCCCACCCGGGTAAGGCCAAAGGTCTCGCTCACCACAAACTGCACTTCACGTGTATTGAAGTTGCCGTTTACGTCTTTGCAGTCCACCACCAGGGTGTAATTGCCCCGCCTGAGGTCGAGCTGGTATTTGATGGGAATGCGGTTGATGTTTTCCAGGTTGATGCTGATGACGTAATCCTCAGGGGGAATCTGCACGCCATCCATGTAAAGCTTGATGGAGTCATCAAATACATCTATGCCATTGGCATCACTGAGCAGTAGCGAGATGATTCCTTTACCGGAGATGTAACCGCCCACAGTAAACTCTTGATCCTGCACGTTCACGTCGATGGTGGGGCGCACCAGGTCTCTGTTTCTGTAGAGAGCATAGATGCCCTGGCGCCTCACTTCAAAGGCTACCTTGTTGATATTGGGAGCCATGATGCCGCCTTGCAGGATCCACTTTCTACCACGCTCGTCCCAACGGTAGATTCTGTATGAATCCTCACTTTCCTGAGCCTGGGTATCGGGATCCCGGGCGCTGTAGCTGAAGGTGAGCTTTATCCTGTTGCCACCCACAAACACACCCGTGGAATCCACCAGGCTTTCATCCAGCGTACGCACTTCGTAGGCAATGGATTCGACCGGCTCAGGAGCGCCGTCTGAAGAGCGCAGGGCGATGCGGTGAATGTCCGGCTGGTTATTGGGATCGATATTGCCCAGATCATTGATAGTGAAGAGCGCAGACCGGCCTGCGGGAACGAGGTTTGCAGGGACCTCGCACTCCAGGTTGCCATCCAGGGAACTGATGGTCTTGCCGTCATTCTCCACGGTATGATAGTTGAAGGGCAAGGTGAAAATCAGCTCGTTATTGCTGTTGATAAAGATGTTCCATTCGGTGAAAGCGGTGGTGGCATTGGCAAAGACCTTAATTTCTTTCATGCCCGGTGTCAAGCCGGTGAGATTCACGGTTTCCCAACGCTGCTCATACACCTCGTAGGCAGCCATCTCTTTGTCGTTGACATGGCTCCACAGGCTATCCCCAACTGCCCTGCTGCTAACCCTTAGAACAGCAGGAATAGAGGCAGCATTGCCGATATTGGAGACCAACACCCTGAGCACGGGGCTGTTGTTTTCAAACTCCAGCTTGGCGTCTTCCACAAAGAGGTCAGGCCCCGCCACTACGTAGTATTGAACAGGGGATTCAAATGTCTCGGTCAGAATCTCCCCGCTTTCTTCATCCTCTTTTTCCACCACCAACACGTATTTAAAGGAGATCTCTCTGCCTGTCCTGTTGGGCTCAAACTTGGAGCCTGTGATCCAAAGATCCTGCCCCGCATCGTAGCGCATGGGGAAGGTTTGCCAATTGGCTGCACTGGAAGGCTTTGCCATACATCTCATGCTCACTATGGAGCTGGGAGAATGAACTCTGGCCTTGAAGGCTACGGAGTCCCTCCAGGTGGGCACTGCCGGATCGAGGCTAACGTGGCTGATATCCGGACGTCCCACACCAAAGCTGGTAATGCCGATGTATTCATTATCTGCAGAATATCCCGCCACATAGACGCTGCGCACTTGTGGGCCGCTCGGCTCGAGCGGAATAGTATAATCTGCATTGTAAGAACCATTGATCACCGGCAGGTCATAAGGCACGTTGACTGCCACTCCATTGGGCTTGAAGATAAACAGCTTGGCCGCTGTGACATCGGGCGGGAAGGTGGCACTCACTCTGAGGGTATCACCATGGCTCAAGACGTGGCTATTGAGGCTCACCTGGTCGTTTTTGACGGGCCTTTTAAGGCGAATGAGAGGGTCTCCCAAATAGGCCGCCCCATCCGTGAGAGCATACCGAGGTGCTTCGTTGGAAATCAGTGAATAGTATCTGGCGAGAGCAAACTGCACAGCCTGCCCTGCAGAGGGGAAATCGTGCTTAAACAGTGCTTCCGTGAGAGACAAGCCCCATTCCTCGTCCTGATAGAGGTAGCCCAAACCAATGAAACCTAAGGTGCTGATAGCCCCCTTATTTGGTTGTAGCACTAAAGCTTCGCTAAGGGAAGACATCCCATATGTATCGAAAGCCGAAGCATAGCAGGAAAGGCTCAGCACCACAGGATAACACTGGTTGTTTAGGGTAGCTACGTCATTGAAGTTGAAGAGATTATAATCCGCCCACACACGCCCTCCACCATGGCCTATGAACTGCATATACTGGGCACCACTATTAATGGCTTCCTTGAGGTGATAAGTGCCACCAAAGTATTCTGGACTTACAGTGGTCGTAGCAGTATAAACCCTGGTAACTCGATATTCTTCAGGAATACAGCGTCGGATCATCCTTTCGGATTGCTGAGCAAAAGTATCCGTCTCATCTTCGATCTTTCCACCTGTAGCAAAAATAAGATGGCTATTCCACAGTTGATTAGTGTTCAACTGTTCTCTATAGGCCACCATCTTCTCGGCTACAGGCAGGATCTGCTCTACTTCCCAGACGTTGATCCTGGCGATAGAGATATCCGGAACGGGATCTTCTCCCACGATGCAAGCATACCAATTATCACTGCCAGTAGCTCCAGCCTTATAGGTCCAAACCATTTTCACTGGCAATACTGCGTATTGGCGGGCTGGACTAAAATCCCTTTCATCGAAGACTCCTTCTCCCAGGAGCAGCACGTGTTGCAGCGATGGTTCAGCCCAGTTGTTGTAGGCATAAGTCAGAAAGTCTTTAATCGGTTGAGCCGCCCGTATACCGCCGTTGAATTCATCCAATATATCCTGAAAATCAACCCGTGCAACGCTGTGTCCCTCGCTTTCGTATAGGTCTACAATCATATCCGTGCCTTCGTTGTAAAGCAAGTCCCTGCGTGAGATGATGATAATATCAGCTTGATTTTGAGGGTTTTTGAGATCGGAGCTTATATCCAACCTTCCAAATTTAGGAGGCATCTTCTGATCCTCGGTGCAGGCGTAGTATTGAATTTCCGTGGAAGCCACGCTATCCTGGAAGGTGACAGACCACGGCGCCATATCTTCTGTGTCAAAAGGCTCTATCTGCATATTGCTGAAGATACTGGAGCCTATCTTATACACCGAAACATCGCCCGAGGAAAAGCCGTTCAGCTCAAATTGGTACAGACTACCCGGCCGGTGGGATGGCTTGGTAAAGAGCAGCCTGTCTTTATCAGTCTTATATTCCCTCCAGTATTTGACCTCGAAATAGTCCAGCAAAACCTGCTCTTTGTCTCCCATGGGTGTGTTCCCTGAAAGACTCACGAAGAGGTTGTTTGTCCCATGCATCAGGAAGGAGTTGGGGATGGGCGCTTGGTTGACGAAGACCTGCTCGGTCTGTCCTCTCCATCGATGCGTATTGATCACGCCCTGATTGATTCGCACCGTCGCTTCATGATCATACAAAACCACCAGGGTATCCACATAGGTAAGGCCATGCAAAACCACCTTGGCGCTTGCCGTGCGGAGAATACCCCCGATCGGATATTCCAGTTCAAAGGGTATTATCTCCAGATTGGGTGCCGTGATCCTTTTCCAAAACCAAGTATCTCTTTCGAATTCCCTGCTTTGCTTGTCAATCCAGCATTTGCCCAGCTTATCCCTGATGAATTGTTCCTCAAAGTGCACAGTGGATTCAAAGGCATCCGCAGCGATAAAGGATGCAGGGTTGGACTGCACCAAACCGCCATTTTCCACAGCCATACGCGCCCCGAGGCCATCCTTGAGGTAGAGGGTGTAGACGTTTTCCTCGGTATAGGTATCCATATAGCTGTTTTCCCCGGCGTGTCTACGCCCGAAAAACTCAAAGTGATCCGTGTGATCAAAGCGTCCATCCTCCTCACCCACAAAGTGGATGGGCACGCTGCCGTTCTTATCTTTCAGCTCCAGTCTGCGTGGGTCCACCGTAGCCAGATCCCATGCCATTTCCACGCCCCAAAGCTCTGTCTCGTTATCAATTATCTCTTGCAAGTAGGCTCTATCCACCTTGTAAATCCCATCCTCATCCACGATCAGCTGGATGGCATTCACTCCATTCACCGCATTTTTGGGTGCTTGATAGCTAAAGTCTCGCTGGCGCGGCAGACGCCAATTCTTGCTGCTGGCATTGTTGATAAAGAAGGCATCGGCAGCGGCATCTATCGGGTTTGATGAGAAGGTAAAGCCCTTGGTAAACTCTTTAGTGCCCGAAATGCCCACGCGGATGCGGATGTTGTCATACACGACCAGTTCTTTGCTCAAAGCCTTATACTGAAAAGGTCTGATGCGCAGGGGCACAAAACGCCTGTCTCCGATGAAGGCAGGATCACCTTTCTCCACGATCAGCGCCGGATAGGGATTGTTTGTGTTGTACACTTGGGGGTCTTGGTAAAATTCATATCTCACCTCTTCCCCATCCACCACCATCATTTCCGCAGGCCACAGATTGACATTCTTGAAGGTAGTGGTCTGTGAGCTGATGATTTGGACGCTGATATCCCCATCCACTGGCACTCCGACAGCCTCTGAGAATATCCTCAAAAGCGGCTTGCCTTCGACGGCGTCCACGCTGCCATGTTCTGAGGTCAATCTCTGCCAGGTACCTCTGGAATTCTGGATATGCTCCAAACTATATTCCGGCAGCTCAAACTCCACGATCAATTCATCCGGGGTTTGGCTGCTCAACCTGATACCCTCTGCGCCCAGCCAGGAACAGCTGAGAACGAGCATCAGGATCAAAAAGTGTTGTATCTTCATGAGTAACCGCCTTGTAAAATTGCATCCCCAATTTACAGGGAAAGCCTATATCTCGTTATCCCGCAAACCTATATCCTTACGGAAGTAACGATCTTGAAAGTGAATCTTTGTTAGCTCTTTATACACTTTATCGCGTGCCTGTTCCTTGCTTTCCGCCAGGCTGAGCACGCTCAAAACTCTGCCTCCGCTGGTGACGAGCTCGCCATCTTTGGATGCGACACCTGCAAAGCAGATATCCGCCTCCAGAGAGGGGTCAATGTAGATGGGATATCCCTTTTGAAAAGACCCGGGATAGCCTCTCGAAGCCATCACAACAGCCACACAAGTCTCCGGTTTCCAGCTGAGTTTGAGCTGGGCAACCTGCTTGTTTACAATAGCTTGGCAAAGATCATAGAAGTCTGTCTCGAGAAGGGGGAGCACGACCTGCGCTTCCGGATCGCCCAAGCGGCAGTTGAATTCCACCACCTTGGGCCCATCGCTCGTGATCATCAGGCCACAATAAAGAACTCCCACGAAGGGACAGCCCTCTTCCCGCATGGCTTTAAGCACCGGATCGATGATCTGCTCCTCGACGTCCTGACGCCAAAAATCTGCCTCAGGAACTGGTGCATATGCGCCCATGCCACCCGTGTTTGGCCCCTGATCACCATCATAAAGCTGCTTGTGATCCTGGCTAAACACCGTGCTACAAAAATCTTCGCCATCGCTGAAGGCAAATAAAGATACTTCCCAACCCTGTAGGTATTGCTCGATTACTACTCCTTTCGATGTTTGACTCATTAGTAATTTCACGGCTTGGATGCCCTGCAATTTATCTTGAACTATATGCACTCCCTTTCCGCCAGCCAAGCCGTCAGCTTTGATCACCAAAGGGAAGGTGCCTTGTTTTTCTATATATTCTATCGCTTGATTTTCGTCGTAAGTAAAGAAAAAGGAAGCCGTGGGAATGCCGTATTTCTGCATCAGTTCCTTGGCAAAGATTTTGCTGCTTTCGATCCTGGCAGCTTTTTGACTGGGCCCAATGCATGGAATGCCCAGCCTATTGAGCTCATCCGCCAAGCCTTCTGCCAGGAAATTCTCCGGCCCTATGAATACCATATCCGGCCGGTTTTCCTCGCAATAGCCCACAATCTCCGCCACAGAGCCAAGCTCATGCGTGGCAAACTCTTGCGCTATGCCTGCATTTCCCGGAGCCACAGCTATGCACAGCTCATGGTGCGATGCACCAAAAGCTTTGGCAATGGCATGTTCACGTGCTCCACTGCCTATCACTAAGACGTTTTTCACTGGGTTTCCTTTATCCTTTTAATCATATGTAAAATAGCCATTTCCGCCGCTTTGTGTCTGATCAGTTGTCGGTTGCCGGTGAGAAGAAATCTCCTCACCCACGAAGCGGATAAATAAGAAAAGCCAATATAAACCGTGCCTACAGGTTTGAAATCGCTACCCCCGCTCGGGCCTGCTATTCCGGTCACGGAAACTGCAACGTCCGATTTTGTCAATCTCTTTATTCCATCAAGCATCTCAAAAGCGCATTCTTCGCTCACCGCACCATGTTTTTCCAGCGTTTCCCCGCTCACGCCCAACACCTGTTTTTTGATCTCGTTGGAATAGCTCACCACGCCACCCAAGAGGTAGTCCGAAGCACCCGGCTCATCGGAAAGCATCTTCATGATCAAGCCACCGGTGCAGGATTCCGCCGCAGACATGGTGAGTCCACGTTCCTTCAATAGAGCCGCCAAAACGCTGGCGGGAGAATCCTCATCAAAACCCCACACATAGTCACTGATCTGCGCTGCGACGCGCTTTTGCCACTCGTCCAGGAGCTTCAGATCATAGCCGGAAAGTCTCAAATCCACCCTGCCCGTCTGAGGCAACCAGGCAAAGGTCAGCTCAGCTGGCAAATCTGCCAGGTCCAAATCCTCCGCCAGCGCGGATTCTGAGATGCCGAAGCTGTGAACGGTCTTTTGGATCAGGCTTTCCAGCTGCGGATATTCCCTTTTGAGCGTGGGAGTTATCTGCCTTTCAAACACGTGCCTCATCTCCACCGGCACACCCGCCAAGGCGAAGAAACACCCCTTGTTATGACGATAAAATAAGCCCGGCGCCGTCCCTTCGTCATTTGGCAAAGCGGTAAAACCATCCGGAACCAGCGCTTGATTGCGGTTGATCAGGGGCACCTGTATACCCCTGGCAGCAAAGCGCGCCTGCACCTTCTGCCAGATATCCTCATGATGGCTCTGCCCCACGCCAAAGAAGGAAGCGATGGAAGCCTTGGTGATATCATCCGCAGTGGGCCCCAAACCTCCTGTGCTGATCACCACATCAAAGCGGTTTACGCAAAAATCCAGCGCCGCCATGATTTCTTCAGTTCTGTCTCTCACGGTGATATTATAGACCACCGGCGCACCCAGAAGTGCAAGCTGCGAAGCCAGATAGCTCAGGTTTGTATTGATCGTCTGACCCAGCAATATCTCATCGCCGATGGTGATGATTGCCGAGCTGATCTTCTTAGTATGATTTGGCAAAAACCACTCTCCGCTTGGAAGCTTTACCACAAGAAATGCAGCTTCCGTCCTCTTCAGGCTGATCAAAGGGGATGCAACGCACCGTAACCTTGAGGTCGTCTTTGATCTTCTCTTCACAAGCAGCATCTCCACACCAGTGAGAGAGCGCAAAACCGCCATGGATCTCAGGCTGCTCCTCGTTTTTGGGTGTGAAATACCGGTAAAACTCGTCGGTATCATCTATTTCGATGGTGTTATCTTGCTGGAATTTCAGCGCCTTGGCATAGATATTCGCTTGGATTTCCGCCAAAGTCTTGAGCACATAGTCCTTGATCTCGGCCATTGGCACGGCTTCCTTGTCCCTATGCCCTTTATCTCTGCGGGCGATCATCACTTTACCGCTGGCCACGTCGCGAGGCCCGATCTCCATCCTGAGCGGAATGCCTTTCTTGATCCAATGCCAATTTCGCTCTCCACCCGTAATCTCTCTATCATCAAGCTCCGTATAGAGATGCACGTCTTCAAACCAGGTGCCCTTAAACATCTCCTGCACCTGCTTAACCACCGCCATCACCGCCTCTTTTTCCGCATCATCTCTATAGATGGGCAAAATCACCAGATGAGCGGGAGCGATTTTGGGAGGCAAAACCAGACCATTGTCATCGCTGTGAGCCATGATCAAGGCACCGATCAGCCTGGTGGAAACGCCCCAGGAGGTGGTCCAGGCATATTCAAATTCACCCTCACGATTCTGATAGCGGATATTGGAACTGCGGGCAAAATTCTGACCCAAAAAGTGGGAAGTGCCGCTCTGCAAGGCTTTCTTATCCTGCATCATGGCCTCGATGCTATAGGTATTCACCGCACCGGGGAATTTCTCGCCCTCTGTCTTTTCGCCCTTGATCACAGGGATAGCCAGGTAATCAGCGGCAAAACGCGCATAAACTTCCAGCATCTGCATCGTCTCTTCCATGGCCTCTTCCGGGGTCTCATGCACGGTGTGACCCTCTTGCCACAAAAACTCCGAAGTTCTTAAGAACAAACGAGTTCGCATCTCCCATCTTACCACGTTGGCCCACTGGTTGATCAGCAGCGGCAGATCACGATAGGAGTTTACCCATTTGGAAAAGGAGGCGCCGATAATAGTCTCGCTGGTGGGCCGCACAATGTAAGGCTCAGTGAGCTCTCCAGCGGCTTTCAAGCCGCCATGACCATCATCCTCAAGACGGCTGTGTGTGACCACAGCACACTCCTTGGCAAAGCCTTCCACGTGCTCAGCTTCCTTCTCAAAATAGCTCTTGGGGATAAAGATAGGGAAATAGGCGTTTCTGTGGCCCGTCTCTCTAAACATCCCATCCAATACGTGCTGGATATTTTCCCATATGGCATAACCCCAGGGCTTGATCACCATACAGCCTCTAACTTCGCTGTTCTCAGCCAGATCAGCGGCTTTGATCACCTGCTGATACCATTCGGCATAGTTTTCTTCCCTGGTGGGTTCGATTGCAGTTCTTTCTTTTTTACTCATTTCTTCTCCATAATAAAGGTGTATAAGTCAACAATTATATCATAGCTTGCTTGTCAAGTGAGAATTCAAAATGTAGTGAGAATCAGGTCTGGCAGCTCAAAAATCCGAAGCCCTTTTTCGCATTTTGGCCCAAAATCCGCCGCCGGGACAGCCTACAGGTCAAAAATCAAAAAGTGAGGCACAATAGCTGCAAATGAAACCCAGTAAAAACCGGAGATAATACCTACCTTTTTAGTAGGAGTTACTTCCCCTGCTACTGGAGCTAAAGGAGACACGGCTTTCTGAAATATTTGACCTTCCCACCGGTTTTGCGAAAACAAAACCGCCCTCTAAAACGTCGATTTCATGCGGCCTCCCTTAGGCCCTCCTGTGGGTCTCCTTTGGGATCCACAAGTAACCCAAAGAAAACCCAAGAGTTACGCATTCGAGCCCCAAAGAAAACCCAAGAGTTACGCATTCGAGCGCCAGGGAAACCCGAGGGTGGGCGAAGCAGGGGCAAAAGTCAAATATTGATGAGAGCGCAGGTTTATTGCAAGCAAATTAAGCCCCAAAATCGGCACATTTTTCAGGGTAAAATCAAGCTGAAAAAGACCGCTTATTTCTCCTTTTTCACACCCGCAAAGATGAAGTATGCAAAAAGGGTAACCAGGTGCGTCTCAAACCCTCTCTGCCCGCTTGTGCATCCGGCTGCGATCAAACTCTATAACCATATACTACATAGTCAGTTCCAAAGGTGTTGCACCCGGAAAAGCGAAATTTCACTTGACTGATTATCCCACCATTTTTAAGTAGTCTAAATCTAATTTTTGAGGATCGTTGTGAATAAAAGCATATTCATAATCTTGTTGTTGGTTATGACTTATGGGCTTTTTGCCCAGAGTGACACCGGCACGTCAAACGTTGGCGGTATATCCGCTTACACATATGATGGAGCACGTTCGGGAGTGGAAAAGCTCAAAATGAACGTGTACATTTTGGGTCAGGTATATAAACCGGGGCTATATTTGGTTCCGGACGACACTAACTTTCTGACGCTTTTAGCCTTGGCTGGAGGCCCGAAGGAAGATGCTAAACTCAATAAAATCAGAGTGATACGCCCACGTGGCGAGGGTGAAAAGCCCGAAATAATGTGGGTGAATCTCAAGAAATATATGGAAACTGCAGATGAAGATTTGCTTCCCATGCTGATGCCTGGAGACACGGTGATACTTTCCGGAACAATCTTCTATGCATTCACCAAGGTTGTAGACTTCCTTTCCAAGGTGGCAGTTGCCCTCAGTGTCTACAACTTGATAGCCAACTTGAAATAGGAGCGCATAAACAGACATGGAACAGCAAAATATCCCAAATCCTGCTTCTGATGAAATAAACATTAGCGATTACTTTAGAATAATACTTCAATATCGCTACTTGGTGATCCTGGTATTTATTCTCGTATTGATAGGCACCATCATCTACACGGCCCGGCAGCCGAGAGTCTATTCGGCTTCAAACAGGATCCTTTTGGAGACTCAGAAAAGCGGAGCAGACCTGTTTTTGGCAGGCACCGGCACGGGCAAAAATGAGCTCAACAACCAGATCGAGCTGATCAAAAGCAAGCCCATCCTCAATGCTGCTTGGGAGATCATGAAAAAGTATCCCGATTGGGAGAGCTTCCCGGCCGCATCCACACCCAATCCTGCCTCCCAGCTGGCCAGCGTGAAGGTGGAATCCAAACGCGAGACGGATATCCTCACCATCAGCTATGAATCCACCTCTCAGGGCGAAGCCATGGCTGCTGTAAACAGCATTGCCGAGGCAGTTCAACAAGAGAACACCCAATTTGCCCGCCTCGAATACACCACCATCAGAGAATTTTTGGAAACGCAGCTGGACGCTATTTCCAGACGCTTGCAGAGCTCTGAAAACGACCTCCGTGAGTTTAAAAACATGAATAAACTCACCGAGCTTTCCGCCGAAACCACCCAGCTGATCGAGGAATCCGCCAAGATCGAGGCTGAATATGAAGCAGCTCTCACGGATCAGGCAGTCAAGGCCCGCACCCTGGAACTCTTCCAAAAACAGCTGCAGCAGCAAGACTCCCTGGTGGTAAACGTGAGCACCGTGCTCAAGACTCCCTATATTAACGAGTTGCGCAAGCAGGTGATAGAAACGCAATCTCTGATCACCAAGCTTCTTACCAAGAACAACTATCCTACAGACCATCCTCAAATTATCGCACTCAATGCCGAGCTCGAGCGCACCAAAGACGAACTCGATATAGAAATCAAAAAGCTGGTGGCAACCTCCTCCACCGATGATCCCCTTGCCATGCGCAATGATACCTTGGTAAAGATCATCCAAACCAATGTGGAGCTGGAAATTGCACGCACCAAAGCAGACGGACTTGCCCAGACCAAGGAAATGTATGACGAGCGCATCATCTCGCTGCCAAACACAGAATTGGAGCTGGCGCGCCTGATGCGTAACGTTCAGCTGGACGGCAAGATACATGGCATCATGATGGAAAAATATGAGGATGCCAAGATCGCTGAACAAGCCAAGGTGGGTAATATCCGCATCGTTGACCTCGCCAGCCGCCCGGTAAGCCCCATCAAACCAAGAGTTTCCATGAACATCCTGGTGGGCGTCATCCTGGGCTTGGGCCTGGGAATCGGCGCCGCTTTCTTGGTGCACTCACTCGATAACAAGCTTCGCACGCTGGAAGATATGGAAACCTATGTCAGGCTTCCAATTGTGGGTACCATTCCGGTGATTCAGGAATCAGAAGCCCGTATGGAAGAATTCAACGCCATGATAGAGAAGGCGGAGGGTGAAAACAAGGAGCAGCTTAGCAAATCCATGCACTATGTGATGATGCAGCTGGTTTCGCACTATGCGCCCAAGTCACCCGTGGCAGAATCCTACCGCACCCTGAGAACCAATATCCTCAGCCGCAGGAATACCACCGGCAGCACCTCCATGCTGATCACCTCATCCGGCCCCAAAGAAGGTAAATCCACCACCATCGTGAATACCGCCATCACCCTGGCTCAAATGAACGCCAAAGTGATCCTGGTGGATATGGACATGAGACGTCCCATGATCCACAACAAGTTTGGCATCGAAAAAGAAAACGGCCTGTCGGACTATTTGATAGACCCGGATGTGAGCATAGAGCAGGTCACAAAAGCCACCGGAATCCCCAATCTGGATGTGATCACCAGCGGATTTGTGCCACCCAACCCCGCCGAACTCATCTCCTCAGCGAGAACAGATATACTCTTGGAAGAGCTTAAGGCCCACTACGACTTTGTACTCTTTGATACGCCCCCAATTATCGCTGTGACAGACGCCCTGATCCTCACCAAAAAGGTAGACCTTACCTTCCTGGTAGTGCGCTGCGGCTTCACCGAAAAAGGCATCATCAAACGCACCAAAGAACTGATGGCAAACATCGACGCTACCATCGACGGCATCATCGTAAACGGCATCTACGCCCAGAAATACTACGGTAGACAAAACTACTATTACTACTATTACTATTACTACTACTACGGCGATGAAGCTCCAAACAAGTTGAAGAAGAAACATGCAGGCCGCTTCCTGCGCAAAGATAAACCTGTCGCTTGAGGTTCTGGGAAAGCTTCCTGACGGCTATACTCGCATCGAGACCCTGTTTGCGAGTATCGATCTGCAGGATCAGCTTAGATTTACTTTGACAAAAAGCCAAGGTATAAAATTATGGTCTAACCTGCCACAATTGAATACAAAAGACAACCTCATTTATAAGGTGGCTCACTATCTGCAGAGCCGCTTTAACCCCGATAACGGGGTGGAAATTGAGCTGATTAAGGATATTCCCATTGCTGCAGGCTTGGGTGGAGGCAGTTCCAATGCTGCCGTCACTCTTTTGATCTTAAACAAGTTGTGGAGCCTACACTTAAGTGAAGAGGAGATGCACAAAATCGCTGCCACTTTCGGGAGCGATGTCAATTTCTTCCTCATGGGAGGCACTGCGCTGGGAGAAGAACGTGGTCAACAGATCACACCTGTGGACGACATCCTTCTGGAAAACCTCCTCCTGGTCAATCCACATATCGCAATATCGAGCTTTGAGGCCTATCAACTGGTAGACCACGAAGCCCTCGAGCCCTCGTTTTCATATCTGGATGCAATCCAGAAAGGCGTTTATTTCAATCGCCTCCAACAGGGTATTGTCAAGAAATATCCTGTGATAGGCGAGTTATTAGGCAAGATGCGGGAGCACGGCGCAAGCGCAGCTCTGATGAGCGGTAGCGGCAGCACCTGTTTTGGCATCTTTAACAACAAAGCTGCTCTGGAAGCCTGTCGTGATGAATTTGACGACTCAGGCTTTTGGACCCAGGCTACAAGAACCATTAGTAAGGAAGAATATTACAAATGTACACGAAACTTAAGCTATTGACCGGTAAGGCAAACCGTCCCTTAGCCGAAGAAGTGGCCCGCTATGCAGGGATCCCACTCGCGGATATTGATCTGTTCAAATTTGCAAACGATGAATCCTTTGTAAAGATCAACGACAACGTCCGCGGAGCCGATGTGTTCATTATTCAACCCACCTGCCGTCCCGTAAATGACAGTCTAATGGATTTGCTGATCATGATCGATGCCCTGAAACGCGCTTCCGCACAGAGGATCAACTGTGTAATCCCCTACTATGCCTATGCCCGTTCAGACAAGAAAGATCAGCCCCGCGTGCCCATCACCGCCAAACTGGTGGCCGACCTCATCACCGTAGCCGGAGCAGACAGACTTGTAACCGTGGATCTACACGCAGACCAAATCCAAGGCTTTTTCGACATCCCTGTGGATCACCTCTTCTCCATCCCTACCTTCGCCAGGCATTTTGAAAGCATGAAGATGGAAAATATCGTGGTGGTATCTCCGGATTCCGGCGGCGCTATCCGTGCCCGCTCTTTGGCTACCAGGCTCAATTGTGGCCTCGCTATCGGAGATAAAAGACGCAGCGGAAATGACGACAAGGCAGAACTACTCAATATCATCGGAGACGTGAAAGGCAAAACAGCTGTCCTGTTTGACGACATCATAGACACCGGACGCAGCCTCATCCAAGTGGCTCACGCACTGGAAGAACATGGCGCCAGCAAGATATATGCCGCCTGCGTACACGGAATTCTCTCGGCAAATGCAGTGGAACTCCTTGAAGCTTCGCCGATTGAAAAACTCTTCATCACCAACACCGTCCCGCTCACCGAAGAAAAAGCCAAATGCGAGAAGATAGTGCAGCTGTCCATTGCAGAAATGCTGGCTGTGGCTATCAAGAAGATCCATATAGAAGAATCACTTAGCGTATTATTTAGATAGTAATCTACTGGAGGAATAAATGATATTTACTCTCGAAGCACAAACGCGCAAAACACTGAAGAAATCAGACCTCACACAGCTGCGTGCTCAGGGTATCATCCCTGCCGTGTTATACGGCCCAAACGTGGATACCAAATCCATAAGCATAAACCAGGCTGAGTTTATGAGATGCTACAAGAAAAGCTTTACCGAACTCGCCTTTTATGAAATACATGTGGATGGTAAGAAATACCACACTATCCTTAAGGACAAGCTCATACATCCTGTCCGCCGTGACTTCCTGCACCTGGATTTCCAGGTTATTCCCACTGAAGTGGAGATGGAATTTGAACTGCCGATCAACTACATCGGCGAAGCCGAAGGCATCAAAGAAGGTGGCTTCGTGGACATCGTCCAGCGCACCGTCAAAGTCGTGTGCCAAGCTACCAATCTGCCCGATAACATCACAGTCGACCTCAGCCCTCTCCATATCGGCGACGCTGTGCGCATCAAAGACCTCATCCAAGGTGAATGGGTCTATAGCGATGACGAAGAAGAAGTCCTCGTCGTGGTGCACGCCCAGGTTGAAGAGGAAGAAGAGGCTGAAGAAGGCGAAGAAGGATTGGGAGAAGGCGCCGAAGCTGAAGCCGCTGGCGGAGCTGAAGCAGAAACCACCGAGGAATAAACAGGTAGGTAGCCACATCAGTGAAACTCATCTTAGGCCTTGGGAACCCCGGAATGCAGTATCAAAATACGCGGCATAACATCGGGTTCATCTGTCTGGATGAGTGGGCCCGCTCACACAAGAAAGCCTTTAAACAAGACTCTATGTTCGCCTACATTCACACTCCAAAAGCCGTGCTCATCAAGCCGCTTACCTGGATGAACCGCTCCGGTGTGGCCGCACGCGAAGCATTGCGCCGTTGGGATATAGACCAAAGCCTGGTCATCTACGATGATCTGGAGCTGCCCGCGGGAAGCCTTCGCATCCGCAGCTCCGGCACAGACGGTGGCCACAATGGCATCAAATCCCTCTTGGAAGTGATCAATGGCGACGACCTTAAACGCTTTCGCATCGGCATCGGCAGAGAAGATAATTCCGATGCCCGGGACTATGTCCTGCAAGCTCCAACGCCCGCGCAGGCCGAAGCTATCCAAGCTACGATCGGCAAAGCAGTGGAGCTCTTAGATGTTTTTATACACAGAGATTTCACGGCTGTGCTAAACGAGTACAGCAAGTGGAAAAAATCCTATTCCGAGGGACAACCTTCGGAATCATAAGTCCATAGGAGGAACTTAAATGATCAAAAACTACGAACTCATGGTGATAGTATCACCAAAGCTCTCCGCGGATGACGCCGATAAGGCCAACCAGGAATTGCTTGCCTGGGTGGAAGAGAACGGCGGCGAGATCGACTCCACCGATCCGTGGGGAAAGAGAACCTTAGCTTATCCCATCGATAAGATGACGGAAGGCTATTACTATGTGAACAACTTCAAGCTGGAAGCCACCTCAGTGAAGGTGCTGAGCCGCTTGATGAACATCAACGAAAACATTATCAGACACATGTTTGTGGCTAAAGACGCCTAAGGAGGAATCAAATGGCAGACCTTAGATTACCACGCCTGAACAGAGTCATCATCTGTGGCAGAATCACACATGACTTGGAACTCAAGTTTACCCCCAAAGGCACACCTGTATTGAGGTTTTCCCTGGCCAACGACCGTAATTACAGAGACGAAAGCGGAGAATGGCAGACTCAAACCTCCTTTTTCGATGTCGTAGTGTGGAGTGAGCGCGCCGAGAACCTCACCAAATATGCCGGTAAAGGCACCGCAGTATTGGTGGAAGGCCGCCTGGAAGCCCGCACTTATACAGATCAGAATAATATAAACCGTAAAATCTGGGAAATCGTGGCTGATAGTGTACAAGCTTTGGAGTGGAGACCCCGTGAAGACAGCAACGTCCAAGCCGGTGATATCCCGCTTCCTGATGACCCAAGCACCGGTGGTGAAACTACCAGCACCACAGACAACCTGCCGTTTTAAGGAGAACTCATGAATTACTCAGATAGAAGAAGAAGATTCTCACGTCGTAAGTATTGCCGCTTTTGTGCAAATAAAGAGCTCCAGATAGATTACAAGAACGTCGATATGATGCGCCAATTCGTTTCCGACGTTGGCAGAATCGACCCTGCCCGTATCACCGGAACCTGCGCAAAGCATCAGCGCAAACTCACCACCGAGATCAAGCGTGCCCGTCAAATGGCACTTATCCCCTACGTGATAGAGTAGTGTTTTTGATCCCTTTGCTCCTGGGTGCTTTGGCCACCATCTTGCCGCCACTGGCTCTCACAGCCCTGATGGCGCATAATGGTCACGCGGCCAGGCTTCACCCACAGCTTCCGCTGAAGACCATCAGCTGGTTTTTCCTGATCCCGCTGGTATCCCTGCTTTTCTTTGGCAGCGATGCGCTATCACAGGTACATCTGACCGATGCCGTGCTGGGAACAGGAGCCATAGCCCTGATCTACCTGCTTGCCCTGAAAGCCGGAGCCAGAAGCAACACCGCTTTCACCTGGGCAACGCTGGGGATCATCGTCTATGGCCTCTTACGTGCTTACGCATGGGGCTCACATTTGGAGCCGCTCCACACGGAAGCCCTGAACAGCGCCTTCGAGCAAATGAGACAAATCCAACAGAATATCGACGAATCATTGATCCAAACAACTTTGGCAGCAGTCAATAAGCTCTGGCCAGCCCAATGGATGATCACCCAAATCCTGGCTTTATTTGTGGGCTTTATCCTGTTCAAGAGCTTCAGTAGAATAGACGAGCCGCTCTCCACCAGAGCCTTTCCCGCGTTCTACAATCTCTTTATCCTGGCCGTTTTACCGCTCTACTTCATCCCCAGTCTCAGGCTGTATTTCTTCAATGCACTCCTGCCCTTATGCATGATTCCCTTCATCCAGGGCGTCGCGGTCGCAAACCAGAAAATAGCCTCCATCTTCAGAAGTAAAGTGGTGAGAGTAGTGATCATGATCCTGTTGCTGCTGAATTATATAACCTATATCTTATTGACCCTAATCGGCTTTGCCTATATGTGGAAAAGCCCCTTAATACTACAACAAGGAGATACTCCCCAATGAAAGTTATCCTAATGCAACATATAGAAAAACTGGGTGCTAAAGGCGACCTCGTGAATGTAAAACGTGGCTATGCAAGAAACTACCTCGTCCCCAGAGGATACGCCATCTACGCTACCCCACATAATATGAAGAAGCTGGAAGAAATCCGTGCCATAGCTAAAGAAGAAGAAGCTACACGCTTGGAAGAACTCAAAGCCCTGGCTTCCAAGATCAACGGAATCACCCTCAGCTTCATCCGCAAGACAGACGAGCAAGGCAACCTCTATGGCTCCGTTTCTGATACTGACATCGCAAATGAGCTGAGCTCAAAAGGCCATCAGATTCACAAATCCGCCATCCTGTTGGAAAAGCACATCAAAGAACTTGGCGTCTTCGATATAGAACTCAAGCTCCATAAAGATGTGGAAGCCCAGATCAAGGTGGAAGTGCTGAAAGAAGCATCAGCCGAGCCTGAGCCCGCAGAAGTAACACCCGAACCGGAGATTGATGCCCCGGAAGCTCAACCCGTGGTTGAAGAAACACCTGAACCTCAGCCCGTTGAAGAAGCGCCGGAAGCTCAACCTGTGGAAGAAGAAAAGATCGAAACCCCTGCTCCCGTGGCAGAGGAAGAAGTCACCGAACCCCAACCTGTTATAGAAGAAACCGAGACAGCGGAACCTGAAACAGCCGTGGAAGAACCCGCTGAATCTGAAGAGTAAACTAATTTAACAAGACCGGGAGGTCCCCATGAAAGAAAAAATGTTCAACATTAGGCAAATCGTGCTGACCATCATCTTCCTCGCCGCACTTTCCCTGATGGGAATGATCACCGGCGAAAAGTATATGGTAGCGGTGTATGGAGCAGCTTTTATCATCATCTCTGGCATCATCTTTTTGTTTGTCAAGAGAGGCCAGCGTCACAGCGAAGTGTCCCCGCAAAGGAGCCGTATAACCCGCATCGTTGCTGGCATCGTGCTATGTATATTAGCTCTGATCACACCTCTGCTTTTGGTCCTCAAAAGCAATGTCATCAACGTCGGCGATGAAGTAACGCCCGTGATGATCGTCATCACCCTCGCCGTAACCATACTGTTCATCGGCCTCTTTGCCCTCGCCGTATACTTGATCAACAACAGAGGCGAAGGCTTTGCCATGCGCGCCCTTGGATATTTGATCATCATCGTAGCATCCTTGATTCCTGGTATCTTGATGTCTCGTTTCGACAAAAACACCTCCACCATCGGCTCCATCTACTATGTGGCCCTGGCTGTGTTGATCATGTCTTACAACGGGATAAACCTGCTCACACCAAAGGAATAACGCAACCCGGTTACCAATATTAACAGCATCTCAAACCCATCCGCTTTGGCAACAAAGGCTTAGGCGGATGGGCTTGGATATTATGTGACTATTTGTGGCATTACAGAGCATTGCAGACATAGGCAAGACCCTGGCTTTGCGCTTGGGAGGCGAAAAGTATGCCGCATTCATTCGCCTCTACCTGGATTATAAACAGGTGGTAGGCGAGCTCTTAGCCCAAAAGTCATACCCTTACCGCTATCAAGACGACATCCTCTTCGTGGCGGTGGAAAACAATAGCTGGATGCAGGAGCTGGTGCTGAGAAAGCATGAACTCATCGCCAGATACCAAGCCATCAGCAAGATAAAACCCAAAGACATCCTCTTTTTCATCCGCACTCCCAAGGATAAATCATGAAACGTCCACTCATCGCTGCCAGCGTCCTTTCCGCAGATTTTGCCCGCCTGGGCGAAGAACTTGCGCTGCTGGAACAATCCGGCGCAGACCTTATTCATTTAGACCTGATGGACGGACATTATGTGCCAAACCTCAGCTTCGGCATGCCGATCATCAAATCCATACGGGCCCACACCAAGCTACCCCTGGACGCCCATCTAATGGTAAGTAATCCAAGCTTTTACATCGAGCCCTTAGCAGAACTGGGCGTATCTTGGGTCACCTTCCATCCCGATACCGAACCCCATAGCCACAGATTGCTGCACAGAATCCGGCAGTTGGGCATGAAAGCAGGCGTAGCGCTCAATCCATCCGAAGATACAGACCAACTCAAGTGGCTGCTTCCCGAGCTGGATTACGTGCTCCTGATGAGCGTAAACCCGGGCTTCTCCGGCCAGAGCTTCATCCCCGGCATCATAGATAAAGCCATCGGGCTCAAAGAGATGATCCGGCACAGCGGCTATGAGATCGAGATCCAGGTGGATGGCGGCGTCACGGGAGATAACGCCCAGCAGCTCATCGACGCCGGCGTCACCATCCTGGTAAGCGCATCCTACATCTTCAACCATCCAAACTATGCCCAGGCAATCCAAAACTTAAGAGGAAACACATATGTTTAATAGCTTAAGCGAAAAGCTGGATAAAGTATTCCGCAACCTCAAAGGCAAAGGCTATCTCACCGAGCAAAACATCAAAGACGGCCTGCGCGAAATCAGAGTGGCACTGCTGGAAGCGGACGTCAACTTCAGAATCGTGAAAAACTTCGTGGCGGAAGTGCAGACCCGAGCTCTGGGTACCGAGGTGATGAAATCGCTCACACCCGGACAACAGATAGTGAAGATAGTCTACGAGCAGCTTGCCGCCCTCATGGACACCGAAGGCTTTGAATTTAAAGTATATAACAACCGCCTCACCAAGGTGATGATGGTGGGCTTGCAGGGTTCCGGTAAAACCACCGCCTGCGCCAAACTCGCCCTCCTCCATCGCAAAAACAATATCAAACCCATGATGGTAGCCTGCGACGTCCATCGCCCTGCCGCCGTTGAACAGCTCAAAGTATTGGGCAAACAGGTGGACATCCCCGTCGTCAGCGTGGAAGGCAGCAAAGACGTGATCGAGATCGCCGACGCAGCACTGCGCCAAGCTCATAAAGACCTCACCAATCTCCTCATCTTCGATACCGCCGGACGCCTCCACATCGACGCCGAAATGATGGAGGAAGTCTCACGCCTCAAAGACTTTGTGAAGCCAGACTACATCTTCTTTGTGGCCGATGCGATGACGGGTCAGGAAGCGGTGAACGTAGCCAAGGAATTCCACGATAAACTGGCTTTTGATGCCGTGATCCTCACCAAGATGGACTCCGATGCCCGTGGCGGTGCCGCTCTCTCCATCAAAGCGGTCACAGAACGCCCCGTTGCCTTCATCGGAACCGGCGAAAAGACTGGTGACATAGAAGTTTTCCACGCCGAGCGCATGGCTTCACGCATCTTAGGCATGGGCGACGTCCTCACCCTCATCGAAAAGGCAGAAGAGAAACTGAACCTCGAAGAGGAAGAAAAGATGGCTCGCAAATTGCTCAAAAGCCAGTTCACGCTCAACGACTACCTCAAGCAAATGCAGAGCATCAAGAAAATGGGCTCACTGGAATCCATCATCCGCATGATACCCGGCCTGGGAAACAGAATCCCCAAAGACGCAGTCCTTGATGACGACGCACTAAAACACGTGGAAGCCATCATCCAATCCATGACGGAAGAAGAGCGGGATAAACCTGATATCATCAACGGCAGCAGACGCTTACGCATTGCCAAAGGCTGCGGACGCTCCGTCACCGAGGTAAACCGCCTCCTGCGTGTATTTAACGACACCCTGAAGATGATGAAACGCTTCAACAACCCCAAAGGAAGGAAAGAGCTGGAAAGGATGATGGGAGGCTAAGGCCAGACCACAACTTTAATCAATATCACCGTAAACAAGCCCGAAGGACAGCCGAGTCCATCCCTCGGGCTTTTTCGTGCCCCGCCGTCGCAGGATACGTTCGCTTGCTGCCGCGCTTGATGAAAAAACCCCGCCTTAAGGGCCAAAATTTGTTTGCGCAATTCCGATGCCTGACGCAACCTTTGACTTTTCACCTGGCTTCTCCTCCTTGGGGTTTCCTTGGCTCCCGTTTGCGTAACTTATGGGTTTGCTATGGGTTACTTGTGGATCCCAAAGGAGACCCACAGGAGCCCCTAAGGGAGGCCGCATCAAATCGACGTTTTAGAGGGCGGTTTTGTTTTCGCAAAACCGGCTCCGGAGTCAAATATTTCATAAACCCAGCCTGTCTCAGCTGCCTCAGCGAGGCAAGAATATCCTACTATTTTAGTAGGTATTGCCCTGGGCCTTGCCCGTCATTTTTGCGTCCTTGAATTCAGGAAGGTAAGCTGCCCCCTTCTCTATTAATATTGGCCTGCCATTTTCCATTAAAATTGATCCCGAGCCTTAATCAGGGTGAGAGAAGGATTGCAGAGCTGAGTCTTAAGATTACATTATTCAAGTAATATATCAACTTTCTTAAGATTATGCTTGACAAAATATGATGTTTCTTAAACCTGACCTTAGATAAATCAATATGGAGGTTAAATGAACAACTGCCCTATCTGTAAGAGCCAACTTCTGGTGCGAGAGTATCACTGTTCGCAGTGCAAGATTAGCTTCAAGGGCAATTTTGAAAGCACCTGGCCTGCCGCCCTCAGCGAGGAGCAGCTCGAGTTTGTGCGCACTTTTATCATCGTCCAGGGCAATATCCGCGAGATGGAAAAGGCTTTGGGCATCTCTTACCCGACGGTGAAAAACCGTTTGGCAGAAATCATCGGCAAGATAGCTGATCAAGCGCCCGTTCCCGGAGACTACATCGACGTGATGCATGATCTGGAGCAGGGTTTCATCAATGTTGACGAGGCTATCGCCGAAATAAAAACAAGGAGAAAGAAATGAAAATCTTTACAGAGAAGTTTGAATACGACGTCACCAATATCAGGAAGATCAGCATTGACAACAAGATGGCACCGCTCAGCATTGCCAATTCAGAAGATGGAAAGCTTTCCGTTGAGTTGGAGATCGCGCTGCCGGATAACTTTAGTAACGCAAGTCTTGATAGTTTCATCAGTTATGCCGTGGAAAACTCCAAGTTTAAACTGGATCTGGAAAACCTGGCGGCAATCACCGGTGGAGCCTTTCAGCTCACCCAGTCGCAGGTCCGCGTCCTCATCCCGCAGGGCCTGGAGCTCAAGGTTGATACAGACAACCTGCCTCTGCGTCTGCTGGGCTTGACCAACAAAATCAGCGCAGACAACGAGAATGCAGCCATCATCCTCGATTCCTGCGTGGGTGATCTCAAGCTGGAAAACGAAAATGGCCCCATCAAGCTCACCAACTGCAAAGGCAACCTCACCATCGATCAGGAAAACGGCCCCATCTTAGCCGAGGAAGTCAGCGGCGATATGCTGAGGGTTTCTTCGGAAAATGGCGCCATAAAGATGCGTCTGGCGCAGTTTACAGACCTGAGCGTCAAAAACGAAAACGGCCTTATCTACTATGAAAGTATGCCCATGGATTTTGGTCTCATGCGCTTCAAAAACGAAAACGGCAAAATAGCCCTGGTGCTCCCGGAAGAGATGGGATACGCTATTGAAGCCGAGAGCAAACTGGGCCGCGTCAGAAGCAGCCTGAAGGCGGAACAGCAACGTATGGGCCGCAAACACCTCTTCACCAATGGTGATCAAAGTGTGAAGATAGAGGTCAAGACCCAGAACAGCAGCATCAGGCTGGGCAGCGATCCTTCCATAAATCTGGGCGCTTTCAAGAGCAAACTGGACGACCTGCGCGAAGCGATCAAAAACGCCACCAGCATAGAGGACAACGAGAAGGTGCAACAGATTCTGAATAAAACAGTTGAGAGCCTGAACACCATCAAGGACAAGGTCACCGAAACGAAGATCAATGAAGCCATCCAAAATAGCATCAATTCACTCAAGGATACCATCGCCGGGGTGAACTGGATCGAGACCAAGGACAAGGTGCTGAGCACAATCGAGAAGATCGGCACCGACATCAATAGCAACCTGCGCAAATTCTTTGAAAAAGTAAGGCAGACCGATGGAGAAGGAGATGCGCAGTCTGGCTTTGGCAGACACTTTGAAGACTTGGGCGACCAGCTGCAAAATCTCTGGAATAAAAGGCCAAACTGGTTCAGTTCCGGAGGCGATGTGGATGACGAACTTCCCAGGGACGTGAGCGAGCAAAGTCGTCGGAAGATTCTTCAGATGCTTGAGAACGGCAAAATCACTGCTGATGAGGCCGAGCGTCTTTTGCGTGCTATCGGCAAAGAATAGTATTGACAGAAAGGGGCGGTTCACATTAATTGAACATATGTTCACTTGAACAGCGGCCAAATATACTAAAAACAAGGAGATTAACATGGCGAGACCAAAAGCGAAACGCATACTGAGAGACCTGCCCACCGTGAAGGGGTTCAGGCCCCTGTGGATGCGCACAAACTACCGCTCTGCCGTCGTTATGCCCCTGGAAGAATATGAGGCCATCCGCCTCGTGGATTATGAAGGCATGACCCACGAAGAGGCATCACAAAGCATGGGGGTGTCCCGCCCCACCCTCACCCGTATCTACGAACAAGCCCGCATCAACCTGGCAACCGCCATCGTTGAGGGGCGCACCTTTCTGATCGAAGGCGGTGAGGTAAAGATCGCCGGACCTCACTACTATTGCGAGGCCTGTCAACACAAGTTCACCTCCACCTCCAAAGATCCGGATTCCGGCAATTGCCCCAATTGCAAATCCCAGCGTGTAGTGTCTTTGAACAAATGCTTCCTGGAAGGATGCCGCAGGTGCTCACGCTGCCGTTAACCCAAAACCAAATCTATTATCTATAAGGAAGTTACACACATGAAAATCGCAATACCAACCGTAAACAAAGAGCTCTGCTCTCACTTTGGACACTGTGAAGCCTTCGCCATCTTCACCGTGGATGAAGGCGAGATCGTTTCCCGCGAAGACCTTACGCCACCCGTGCACGAACCCGGCTCACATCCCGCTTTTTTGAGAGATCAAGGATGTAATGTGGTGATCGCTGGAGGCTTGGGCGGCCGCGCTCAAGACTTGCTCCATGGCTATGGCATCAGCACCGTGATCGGTGTGAAACCCATGCCGCTTGAAGAACTGGTAACCTGTTATATTGATGGCAGTTTGGAGGCAGGCGACAACCGCTGTGACCACTAAAATGAGAATCGCCATCACCAGCGGAAAAGGAGGAACCGGCAAGACCACCTTGGCGGTCAATCTGGCCCACTATCTGGCCAGAAAACATGATACGCTCCTGGTGGACCTTGACGTGGAAGAGCCCAACTGCCATGTCTTTATCAAAGGCAAGCTGCAGCAAAAAGAGGTGGCCAAGCGTATGGTTCCCGCCTGGAACATCCGCGCCTGCTCCATGTGTGGAAAATGCATCACCTGGTGCAGGTTCAACTCCCTCATCCGCTTGGGAAATACTATCCTGGTGCTGCCGGAGCTGTGTCACAGCTGCTATCTCTGCAGCGAGCTTTGCCCGGATGCGGCACTTCCCATGCAGGCTTTCCCTTTGGGTAAATTGAGCCGGATCAAAGACGGCGAGCTGGACTTTTTGGAAGCACGCATGGAAATCGGCGTGGAACAAGCCTCGCCCCTGATAAGCCAAGCCCTGGATTATGTGGATAACCACTTTCCCGGCAAAGAGTTCCAGCTTTTGGACAGCCCTCCGGGGACGTCCTGTTCCATGATTGCAGCCACCAAAACGGCAGATTTTGCCATACTGGTAACCGAGCCCACGCCCTTTGGTTTGCACGACCTCAGCCTGGCTGTGGAAACACTCAGGCAGCTGCAGATTCCCATTGCGGTCGTGATCAACCGCAGTGGCGCAAATGACGGCCTCATCGAGGAATATTGCTCACGCGAGAGCATCCCCATCTGGAGCAAGATTCCGCATCTGCGCAAGATCGCAGGCCTCTACAGTGAAGGACAGCTGCTCTATCAAAAGGTGCCCGAGCTGCAGCAAAGCCTGGATGAGATCATAGCCAAACTGGAGGAACTGTCATGAAAGAAATAGTAGTGATTTCCGGTAAAGGTGGCACGGGAAAGACCTCTGTCTGCGCGGCTTTGGCCTATATCAAAGCAAATGAGCTGGTGCTTGCAGATTGTGATGTGGATGCAGCGGACTTGCACCTGATCTTCCGGCCCAAGGTGCACAAGGATGAGCCCTTCTTCAGCGGCGTCAAAGCGGTGGTCGATCCTGCATCATGCACCAATTGTGGCAAATGTGCTCAGGTCTGCCGGTTCGACGCCGTCAGGCAGGATGAAGATGCCCACTTCGTAGACCTCCTGGATTGTGAAGGCTGCGGCTACTGCGCTTTGATCTGCCCCGTAAATGCGATAACGATGCCCAAGCAGAAGGTGGGACGCGTTTTTGGCTCCGAAGCCAGAACCGGAACGCCCATGGCTCACGCCCGCCTGGATATCGGTGCAGACAACTCCGGCAAGCTGGTAACCAAGGTGAAAAGCGACTCCAAAGCTCTGGCCACGGAACACTCCCGCGAGCTCATCTTGGTGGACGGTTCACCGGGAATTGGCTGTCCTGTGATTGCCTCTCTTTCCGGTGCAGACTTGGCTCTAATGGTCACTGAACCCAGTATTTCAGGTTTGGAAGACCTCAAGCGCGTCTGCGAACTGGGCTCCAAATTTGACCTCAAAATGGCGTGTGTGATCAACAAGACAGACATCAACCCCAGGATAGCTACCGAGATACGCAACACCATGAAACAAAGAAACATACCCATCCTGATGGAACTGCCCTACAGCAACGACTTTTCTGAGGCTATCAGCTTGGGACAGACTTTAACCGAATATAACCCCTCCCAATGGCAGGCTCTATTTGAGCAGCTGTGGGAGAAAATACTCAAGGAGATATAAATGAAAATAGCAGTTACAGCGAAAGGCGGAAGCTGGGACAGCCCCGTTGATGCCCGTTTTGGCAGAGCAGACTATCTTGTCTTCTTCACCGAAGGCTCGGACGAACTGGAAGTGATAGACAACCGTGACATCCAAGACGTGGCACACGGCGCCGGCCCCAAGACCGCCCAATTACTCTATGACAAGGCACCCAATGTGCTGATCACCGGCAATGGCCCCGGCGACAACGCAACCGCAATCTTAAAGCATTTGGATATTGAACTTTATCTGGGCGCAGCGGACATGACCGTCCGTGAAGCCTATCAAGCTTACAAAGACAACAAACTAAACAAAAAGGAGTTAGCAATGCCTAAACTTGATGGAACTGGACCTATGGGAGATGGCCGTATGGGCAGAGGATTAGGACCCTGTGGACAGGAAGGACGCCCGGCAGCCGGCTTCCGCGAAGGACGCAGAGGCATGGGTATGGGTATGGGCAGAGGCAGGGGCATGGGCCCTTGCGGAAGAGGCGAACAGCACCGCCACGGACCCGGATTTGGACACGGTGGTAGAGGACATTGTGGAGGACACCACCATCATGGCCACGGACATGGACACGGCAGACATCACTGCTGCTGCCACGGACACCATCACCATGGATATCATCACCCCACAACTGACATCTATCCTTACGACAAAGAATCTTTACTGGCTCATAAGAAGGAGCTGGAGGAGAGGATTGCCTGGATAGAAAACCAACTTAAGGAAGAGAATTGACAAACTAATGGAACAACAAAACAAAGAAGCACAGATCAAAGCAAACTTGGATAGAATCAAGCATCGCATTGTGGTAATGAGCGGCAAGGGTGGCGTGGGCAAGAGCTTCGTGGCTGTTAACTTAGCCTATGGCCTGGCCATGCAGGGCAAGAAGGTGGGCCTTTTGGATGTGGACATCCATGGCCCATCAGTGATCAAGCTTACTGGCCTGGAAGGCATACCCGTCGGTATGCATATGGAAAGCGGCAAAGCTATGCCCATTCAGGCGCTTTCCAACCTCTGCGTGCTCTCCATCGCCTCGTTGCTTGCCAACGACAGCGACGCCGTCATCTGGCGCGGGCCCATGAAGATGGCGCTGATACAGCAGTTCTTCAGCGATTTTTATTGGGATGAGCTGGATTACCTGGTAGTGGATTGCCCTCCGGGAACAGGCGATGAGGTATTGAGCATCGTGCAGACATTAGAGCGCACCGATGGAGCCGTGATTGTGACCACACCTCAGGATTTGGCTATCCTGGATGTGAAGAAATCGGTAGACTTTGCCGAGAAGCTCAAGGTACCCATCCTGGGAATCGTGGAGAACATGAAGCTGTTCCGCTGTCCCAAATGTGGCGAAACCACACCCATCTGGCAAGGCAACCAACTGGAAAGGCTGATCTTCGATCACTCGCTCGACCTGATTGCCGAGCTGGAGATAGACCCCATGATCGCCAAATCCGCAGATGAAGGCAAGCCCTACATCTATTTCTACGGCAAGCAACCCTCTGCGCAGTTATTGATGCAGGCAGTGGAAAAGCTGATTGCCAAATGTGAAAGCTAAAGATTCTCAAGAGCTTAAGCATCGTGCCCAGGCCTTTGTTGCCTGGGCTTTTTTCTCACCTTGCAAAAAGGGCTTTAAAAGTAAAACTCCACCCCAAAGCCCAGATTCTCCTCTATCTCTTCCTTGCCTCTGATGCGCCCATCCTTGTTCACATCCCGGTAAAACTCGCTGTATCTGCCCAGTAGATTGGCATTTTCGGCGATCTGATACCTGAGTTCAGCCACCAGATGCGCCCGTTCATTGCGCAGATGGACGAAGTCTATGCGGTCGGCATCAGTTTGCGAGTAGTAAAGAGATACCTGCTTGAATTTGGGGATGAAGCCGGGTGTGATGCCGAGCTTGAACCAGAGCGACTTCCCTGCCACCCCACTGCTGCTATACATATCTTGATAGGCGAGCCGCAGGTAGGCGTAGTCTGGAAAATCGGCCTGGAGCAAGCCAAACCAGCCCAACGAGCTCGTGGTACTCTCCAATATCTCGTCCTTGGTGCTCACAAAGTAGTGTTTCCTCCGGGTCTCAGGATCCTCAACCACCCTCACTTCACTGCGTTTACCCTCATAGGTCCTGTCAAAATAAGAGGGCAGAAAGCCGCTGCCAAAATTGCGAAACTCCAGCTTGGCCTGCAGGAATCTATACTGCGCCTTAAAGCCCGGAAAGACGAAGCCATGGCCATGGTTCTTGATGAAGGCCATTTCGCCGTAGGTACTCCAGAAAAACTTGCTCCTCTCCATCAAGGGCAGCTCAAAATCGAAGCTATAGATAGAGACCGGCCTTTTCTCGGTATAGCGGCTGAGGGAATCGGCATAGCAATTCATATCCAGGGGATAATCCGGATAGTAGGTAGCAAAATGGGGGAAAACCTCGTCTACATACGGGTTCATGGAGGGGTGGTCTATGATGCTGTTGCCGTTGAGGTCCCAGTCGATCTCATCCGGGATGCCGTCACCATCGGTATCCGCAGCATAGGCCGGATCATCCGGAAAGTTGTCGTAGGCATCCGGCACCCCATCGCCGTCACTATCCACAAATCTGCCATACTGGTTTCTATCCCAGCCCGCATTGAGCCCCAGTGTAATTCTATTCAGCCAGGGGAGATCAATGGTTCGCAGCGGTTTGCCGCGCAGGCTGGCGGCGAGGATCTGGTTGCGGAAGATATCATGGCTATAGACCTCCAGGCCCATGCCATAACAGTCTGTATTGACGCCGATATAGCTGCCGATGTTTTTCTCATCCGGATAGCGCAGCATATTGGAGAAGTTGTCAAAGATCAGCCCGTGCGCCAGCGTGTAATCCGCTATACATCCCGTTTTGAAGTAGAAGGGGTCGCGGCGGTCTCCATAGCGCACATAGAGCAGCTTACCCACATAGTCCTGCCAGCTGTCCCAAGATTCAAAGCTGACCTTGCCCTGCGCATCAATCAGCAGGTCTATATCCAAGCAAAGGCCTATCTTGCCAAATTCCAGCTCAGGGCGCAGACGTAGCTGCGAATAGGTGACGCCGTCTATGGTGATGGCTCCCACCGCGCAGGTGGCGAAATATTTGAGGGAATCAGCATCGCTGGGCACATCCATGAAGGACGGCTCCGGCTCAGGGAAACTTGTCACTTCCGGGGTTTGCTCCTCTGCCTCCTGCGCCCAAACTACCAAGGGCAGGAAGAGACAGATGACTATGATGAGCTTTTTGATGCTTCACCTCCAATATTCAAGGTAAGGACACGTTAATTGGACACGCCTCCACGGTCAAGACAATTCTGATGAACTGTGACTCACACAAAGAACCTGAGATGCTTTGGATCCCAGGTTCTTTGTAGCTCAATATAAGGTTTTATTGCCTGGGATTGGGATGCGCCAAGAGGCCAAGACGAATGCCAAAGTAGCTAAAATCGTCGACCTGGTTGGTCGCTCCTGTCACTTTGAAATCTCCGATGCTGAACTTGTAATAAGCCTGAACGTCGAGATAGACGTTGGAGGCTATGGGCGCCAAAAAGCCCACCTTGGGAACGAGGGAATTGGCCTCGTAACCATAACTATCCAAGGTTATAAACCTATCTACACTGGTCTTTTCGTAGTGATAACTCATTCCGACATAGTAGTTTTTGTATAAACACTTACCACCTCCACCAAATCCCCACAGCGATATGCTGCCTTCTTTGTCTCCCAGATAGGCGTATTCTATTGCCACATCAGCAGCTATGTTTTTGGTGGCGAAGGCAGTGAGCTGAGGCTGGATACCCAAAACAAACAGCCGGCCTGAGTTTTTGAAGATTTTGGCGGTGCCAAGTTCAATATTGCCACCCACCAGCAGATCTCCGCTTCGGAAGGCAAAAACGGCACTCAGCGACGTCAACAGGGCGATGAGCACGATAATCTTTTTCATCTCTTTCTCCATTTTCCTAAACACTTGATTCATTGATCCGAATCAGCCTGAGGTTTTTTACCAAGGTGCACCTGTATACCCAAGCGAACAGCTGCATAGTCCTCTTCGAGTTTATTTGAGCTAAGGGCTCGCCGGTAGAAAGCCTGGAGATCCAAGTAGGCATTGGGCACGATGGGGATAAGATAGCCCAGCTTGGGGGTAACTTCATAGTAAGAAACAGCCGTACCAGCCAGCACACTGAAACTCGCCCCTGCGTATATGTTTTTGTGAAACAACCTCGCACCTGCTCCGACATTCATGATCCTGATCAACGGGCCGGTATGGCCAAAAATCAGGTCTAAGCAGATGGCTTCATCCAAAAATACACCCACCTGTGGATACAAACCAAGGTCGGTAACGATTTGGTTCTTTGTCTTGTGTTCTCTGGATATGAGCTCGGCATATCCGCCCAACAACACATCCTTGCGTTGAAAGGCAAAGCCGGCACTCACAGCCAGCAACACGACGATCAGCACGATGTACTTTTTCATCTTCATCTCCTTGTTTACTTGTTTACACGAAAAGGGGTTATCTGTTTATGCCCCAATATACGATGCAAGATTCAGGCCAATTGTTAAGAAATGTTTGCTCTTGATAAGTCTAAAATCATCTTTTGCCCGTCATCTGCAAAACAGCAAAATACCTACCATAATAGTAGGAATTCATTTCTATACTTCAGCCTCAGAAGCAGCAGGCCTTTCTGAAATATTTGACCTCCGCCCTTGATTTCTGCAAACAAAACTGCCTCCTAAAACGTCGATTTCATGCGGCTTCCCTTAGGGGCTCCTGTGGGTCTCCTTTGGGATCGACAAGTAACCCAAAGAAAACCCAAGAGTTACGCAAACGAGAGCCAAGGAAACCCGAGGGTGGGCGAGGACAGGCGAAAAGTCAATTGTTTCGGAATTCTCTGGATTTTGCAAACAAATTAAGGCCGTTTTTTGAACACTTTTTGGCAGGCGAGGATGGGTGAAAAGCCGGGGAGTATGTCAATAAAGTTAACACCCGCATCCCGGAGGCGTGAAAGGCGTATGGAGGGTGCAGCCAAAAAAACCTGAGACCCCCAAAGGGCCCCAGGTTGTGTAAAACGATATATACTTAAGATTTAGATGTCCAGGTTAAATTGCACTCCCAAGCGTATGCCAAGGCAGCTTTCTTCGTTGTCCACATCTTCATAGTCACCGGTGTATTCGCCCAGGCCCAGCTTGTAGTAGCCTTGCAGGTCGATATAGGTGTTGGGAAGGATGGGGGCGAGATAGCCGATCTTGGGGGTAAGATACATGGCGTTATACTTTGTTTTCTGGGTAGTTATGAGAAATTTGACTTCTTCATTGTTCAAAGCATAGGTAAAGTCTGCTCCGCCGTAAAGGTTTCTGAAGAAATACCTGGCACCGGCTCCAAGGCCAATGGACGAAGCTTTGTAGCCATCGGTGCTCTGGCTCAGGATGTTTACGATGAGGTCTGCGCTCAGGTTTTCGATCACAAAGCCGCTCAATTGAGGATAAAAGGCGACGGTGCTGAAAGCGTCGGCATCGGAATCATCTTTTTCGGATTTGAATTCGAATGTTCCGCCGATCAGCATGCTGCTTGGTTGGAAGGCAAAAACGGCACTTACTGCCATAATTGCGACGACGATCAATAGATACTTTTTCATGTGTTTCTCCATGTGTTTTATTTTATGCCTACTTTAAGTCCGATATAGACCCGGCACATAGATAGTATAAGAGTTTGCGCCAATAAAGCCAATAAAAACTTTGTGCTTTTTTTGTTTTAGTGCAAATATGATGCTTGGGTTGAAGTTATCTTGATGATTCGAATGTGGTTCGGCTACTATTTCAATCAAAAGGCTCTTTTGATCTGCCCATCTTCGGTGATTTCCAAGGGTAGATTGGGGAAATCTGCCTTGGTGAGCCGGATGATTTTCTTGAGGGCGGCGTTGTTTTCATCCGGAACCGGCCCGCCCTTGCCTCTTTGGATCATGGAGGTGATTTGGGCGTCGATGAAGGTGCCATCTGATGCGAGATTGATGGAAAATATGGGTGCGAGTCCCAAAGAACCGCCCAGGGCAAAGAGCTTGTAGGTGGCAAAATTGCCCAGGGAATAGACGATGAGCCTGTCTTTGTAGAGATCAACCGCGCGGGGGACGTGAGGCCCATGACCCAGGACAAGGTCTGCACCTGCATCTATGGCCACTCTGGCAAAGCTGTAAGGGTTGCCGCGGTTTTCGCCGTAGAAGTATTCGGTCTTTTTGGTGACGTGCTGGCGTGAAGTTCCCTCAGCGCCGCCGTGGAAGGATACGATCACGATATCTGCTTCTTGCTTGAGATTCCGGATGGTCTGCCTCACCTGTTCATAGTCGTTCAGTTTCAGGGTGGCGCGGTTGGGCGCAAAGCCACAAAATCCCACCTTCAAACCGTTTACCTCAAACACCTTGGTGGGACACTCCAGCAAGCCGGCATAGTGAATTCCCGCTTCATCCAAGAGGCGCATGGTATTATTTCTGCCCTTGGCGCCAAAGTCGTTGGAGTGGTTGTTGGCCAAGTTGAGCAGGTTGAAGCCGGCGTTTTTGAGGTGTGTAACGTAATGATCCGGGGATTTGAAGGAATACACTTTGCCGGAGCCAGTTCCCGCTTTGGGGGTGCCGGAGCCCGTCAACAACACACCTTCCAGGTTTCCAAAGAGGATATCCGCTCCCTGGAAGTAGGGTAGCGCTGCGGTCAGCATATCCGCTCCATCATTGGGAGGCAGGGAGCTGCGGGAGGGATAGTTTGAGCCCAGCATGATGTCTCCCACTGCTACCACCTTGATTTGATTGTGTTTAAGGCTCTCTGTGCTCAGCTGTAAAGGTTCCAGATCGGCGTGCAGGGTGAACGGTGGCTGAGTGGAAAACAAGACACCCAGGCAAAACAAAACTATGGCAAAAGCACGGCCTATCCTTCTGGGGCCAAAGGTGTTAGGGCTTTGTTTGCGGGTGTTGTGCACAGAGAGGTCTCCCAAGGTCTACTCCTATCTTGTTAATCGGGTTGCAGTTTAATTTTGGAGCGACAAAATGTCAAGCTCAATTGATCTCTTGGGCTGCAAAGCAAGTGGTTATGCGGCTTGAGTGGCTCACATCACCACAAAAAAAGCACCCTCTCCGGCGATGCTTATCTCTTGCTCGCCGGCATCGCAAAAAGCTGCCTCTCCCCTCCGGAGCTCGATTTTGGAGGATTTCTGGCGGCAATTGAGCCTTCCCTCCATACAGAGGATGATAGCGGGTGTATCCAAGCGCAAATCCAGTGTGGATACCGCATTTACCGGCGCATAGCCCAGCTTGAACTCCCGGGCTTCGTGGCTGAAGAAGCGAAGGGCAGAAGAGCTGCCGTTAAGCTTCAGGACTTCCAAATCCAGAGGCTCAAAGACCAAGACCTTGCTCAGCTCACAGAGGTCTACATGTTTTGAGGTGAGTCCGGCGCGCAGGACGTTGTCCGATGCGGTCATCACTTCTATTCCTGCACCCTGCAGATAGGCGTGCGGTGTGCCCGCATCCAGAAACAGTGCCTCCAAGGGCTGCAGCTGCACGAGATTCAGATAGAGCGGGGCGAGGACGCCGCAATCCTGGGGATACAGCTCGGTCAGCTTTTCTATCCAGGCCTGTTCCCGGGCCCAGGTGCTCGAGTCTAAACGCTTGATATTCTCCAGAGTTTGGGTCAAAATATCGCTCTCCAGGCTCAAGAGGGCGGCAAAGCATTCTTTCCAGCTTTGGGGATCGGGCTGTGCGCAAAACTGCCGGCAGGCGGCGACCTCGGTGCTGAGGCCAACCGTTTGCAGAGCTTCGGCTATCCGGTCAAAAGCCCTGAAGCCGCACATAGCTTCAAAAGGCGTGAGTGCGCAGATGAGCTCCAGCTTGTGGTTGGCATCGCGGTAGTTGCGCTTGGGGTCGTCCAGAGGCAGGCCCTGCTTGTTTTCACGCTCAAAGCCTGCCAAAGCCTGAGCTTTATTGGGATGAACCTGGATAGAAAGCGGCTTTTGTGCAGCCAAAACCTTCATCAGATAAGGCAGGGGTTGCTCTTCAGAATAGCTTGTGCCGGCCAGATGGGGATTTGCCTTCAGGAAAGCATCCAGGGTTTGCCCATTTATGCGGGCAGGTGCCTTGTGATGCGCTCCCAGCCACAATTCTGCCAAAGGTTCAGGCGTGGAGATGCCGATCAGCTCCTGGATGTAGCTATCTGAGCCCCAAGCGTAGTTTTGCAAACTGCCTTTGAGAGGGTAGATCAAGTGTCTTCCTGCTTTATCCTGCTCTTGAGGAGGTTGAGGACGGGGGTGAAGCGGGTGATGTATTTCTCGGCTTTTTCCACCGTCTCAATGGCATCTTTATATCTGCCTTTCCTGATCTGCAGACGCAGGATTTGCTCGTAAAGAGCGTGGTTGTAGGGATCTTTTTCCACAGCTCTGAAGAGTATCTCTATCGCCTTGTCGTCCAAGCCGGTGTGCAGAGCGCTCATGGCATAAGAAAAGAGGTAGTTTGGCTCTTTGAGGGGCCGGATGCGGTCTGCCTCGGTGAAGGCGTTATAGGCCTGCAGCCACTTTTGATCCTGGGCATAGACGATGGCTTTGAGAAACATCAGGTGCCCGTGCTTGCCCACTTTTTGCTCCGCCCGGCGGATGTAGGCTAACGCTTCATCATATTCTGAAAGCCGCAAGAGCTGCTCCACCAGCAGAAAATAGAGGAAGGGCAGGTTGTCCACCTTGTTCAGCAGCTCTTTGGTGAGCGCTATGCACTGGTTGGTTTCGCCCAAGTGAGCCAGGGCCAGGGCTTTGTTGTATTGAACATCCGTGAAGGGATTTTTGATCATGTCATAATAGACGATGGCGGTGCGATAGTCGCCGGTGGCAAAGTAGCAATTGCCCAGCAGATACTTGATGCTGTCGTTCTGGGGGGCCAGTTTGGATGCGGTTTGCAGGTTTTTGATGGCCTTATCGAAGAGCTGACGCCGGATGTAAAACTCGGCCAGACTCATGTAAGGTCTGGGATCCTCCGGATAGTCCTTCACCGCCTTTTCCAGCAGGTTCAAGCCGTGGATCCAGTTGCTTTTCATCAGAGCTTCTGCCCTGAGGATGGTGTTTGTGAGCTGTTGATCCGACATCTTAAATCTCTTTGAGTATCTCCTCGATGGCTCGCTGCAATTGGGGATCGCGGTCGGCGATGGTATCGTTGGGTGTGTGTTGGATGATGATATCCGGCATGGCGCCCGTGCCTTCCATATTGGTTCCATCCATCTTGTACCAGCCGGAACCGGGGAGGCGCATGGACGAGCCATCCACAAGGCTGTATTCCCAAGTGCCGATCACTGCGCCGCTGGAGGGATAACCGACTACTTTTCCAAGCTTTAGCTGTTGATAGACTATGGGGAAGATCTCGCCATCAGAGAAGGAATGCTCGTCTACCAGCACGATGCTGGGTTTGTCCCAAGCGCTATAGGGTTCGGGCCTGGGCTGATAGGTTCTGCGGCGGCTGGTGGTGTAGGCGTAGTGCTTTTTGATCAGGATGCTGATCAGCTGGTCATGAATGCGGCCGCCCACATTGCCTCTCACGTCGATGATGAGCGCTTTTTTATCCACATTATCCGTATAGAGCTCTTTGGTAAACTGGTCATAGTTTTCTGTGCCCATGGCGGGGATGTGGATGTAGCCCACTTGAGAATCGGTGAGTTCATCCACCATTTGACGTCTTTTGGCTATCTTGTGTTCGTAGCCCAGCTTTCTGATTTCGCTCCAGGAAAGGCCGTTGATGTCTGCCTCGATCTCCTCGCCATCACGCTGCAGCTTGAGGTAGATGCGCTTGCCCACTTTGTTCATCAGGAGCGAATCCACGGGGGTGTGGGCGGTGATCTCGTGGCCGTCTATATGCGTGAGCAGGTCGCCCACTTGCAGCTTGTAATAATGATCCAGGCGGGTGTGAGGGTAGACGAAGGAGACCTTGAGGCCCTTATCCAGCCTGTTTGCCAGGTCAAATTCCAGGCCCAGATAGGTGGTCTGATTGTAGCGGCCTTGCTCAGGTTCACGGCGTGGGTAGAAACCGGTGTGAGAAGCGTTTACATCACCTATCATTTCGTCCACCACGGTGGCCAGATCGGAAACATTGCGAGCTTGCTGAGCGTAGGGCAGGTAGAGGTCATACATCGCCTGCCAGTCCTTTCCGTGCATACCGGGATCGTAAAAGTTCTCGCCAAACACGCCCCAGACTTCTTCAAAGACTCTGGTATTGAGCGTGGCTTCATCCCACTCGTAGTCGATATCCACGGGTATCTCCTTGGGAGCAGCGCCGATGGCACAGCTATAGAGGGTGCCATTGGAGATGTAGTAATATACGCCGCTACTATGCACCACGTTAAAGGATCTGAAGCCAAAATCCAGCTCGGTTTTGCTGTCTTTACCATAGATGGTGGCACTCTTGAGGATGAAGTTTTTATTGAAGCGGCTGCCGTTGCTAAAATAGTAGAACTTATTGTCACCTTCCATACGATACAGATAGAGATAGGCTTCGCTATCCTTGAGGATGCGAACCAGACGCTGTTTGAGCCCCGGCCAATAGATCTCCAGGGTGGGCTTTTCCGGCTCTTCAGGCTCGTGCGGTTCAATCTCTTCTATCACTTCCGGTTCTTCCGTGGGCGTTTCTTCTATCGGTGCTTCTGCCTGTGATTCCTCGATGGGTGGCTCGGGCTCTTCTTGAGGCTCTTCTTCTTGCTCTTCCGGCTCTGCATCAAGCGCCAAAGCATCCGCCCAAAAGTCCTCGTCATACTCAAATTGGTCTCGGGGAACCAGATCCAGCCTGTAGATCTCGCCTCCCTTGGAGAGGAGCAGGGAGTGATTGTCCGGCGTCCAACCTATATTGGAGACATAGCCATCCATGTTCATCAGCTTGGTATGTGCCTGCGTGGCAAAATCATAGACGTACAGCTCATAGACATAATCCGGGCGCACGACTGCATAAGCGGCAAAATCCCGGCTGTCATTGATGGCAAGATTTGAGACCATCGGCCAGGGTGCGTTTATGGGCCTGAGGTTGGTAAAACCGCTATCAGCGATCGCCACCTGCGAGCTCATCACCGCTCCATCGTAATATAGCACCCACTTCCCGCTCATATCAAGGTAAAACCTGTTCACATTGAGGCTGTCCGAGCCAAACCACTTCACCTTGGTGAGATTGGTGGGGTCATCGATGCTGGTGGTAAAAAGCTTTTCCTTGCCCCGATACAGCTTTTGGATCATCAGGGTGCGGTCGTCTTCCATAAAGACAAAATTGCTGATGCCGCTCTGATCGAAGGTGATGCGCTTGGGCTCGCCGCCCTTCACCGGACGCAGGAAGGCATCGTATTTATATTCAAAAGCCATCAGCTTCTGGTTTTCTGAAACAGTTATCCTGGAGATATCGTTGCGTGCCTGGTCAAAGCGGGAGTTATCCTGCCACATATCTTCGGGGATATTGACGTCCAGCAGCTTGACCTGCTCTCCCTTCGGTGCTGCGGGATCGTATTTATATAGCTCGTCAAAGTGCTCAAAGACCACGCGCTCGTTGTCTTTGGCCACGCTGATGTCACGGGCAGACCACTTATCGAGCTGGCTGAGCTGCTTTGGCGATTTGAACTTGAGGTTTTTGGTCTTGAAGACCTGGAATCTCTCGCCATCGGACTGGCAATAGAACAGCGCTCCGGTGCTGTGCGAAAAGCGCGGATAGCGATAGCTGTACTTCCCATCCGTGAGCTGCGTATATTCCTTGGTGGCAATGTCTATCTTCCAGAGGTTGCCGCTCATAGAGCCGGTGTAGGCCTCACGATAGGGATAGCCGTAACGGTTGAAAACGATGGATTTATTGTCCGGCGAAAGCGTGGCAAACCTTTCCCCCACCTCTGCGATCAGAGTCGGACGGCTGCCATCCAGCGGCATCTTGTAGAAACCCGAGCCAAAGCGGGGATTGTATTTGGTAACCAGCAGGGCATCCGAATCCTTAAACCATTCCACCACGCTGTAAGCTTCTGAAATGATGGCTTTGGCTTCGCCACCTTGAGGCGAGATCAGGTAAGGGTATACGACACCGCCGCGATTGGAGTTGAAGGCAATCCACTTGCCATCATAAGACCACTGCGGCCCCCATTCAGCGGCCTCGGTAGCGGTGAGCCTGCGTGCATCGCCACCGTCAAAATCCACAATCCACAGGTCATCATCAAACACAAAACACACCTGCCTGCCATCGGGAGAGATGCTGGGATCTCTGGCAAACAGGGGCTTGGCCGCCTGCAAGAGGCTTGCCATACACAGAAATGCTGCAAGAGCTATAAAAGCTGTCTTTCTCATCTATTGTTCCTTATTCGTTCTTTTCTTCAATGTATAAGCCGCTCTGGGCTTGCTGTATCTCATAGCTGTGCTTCAAAATTCTCACCTTGAGCTCCGGCTGTATCTCTCCGCTGATCAGCACCTGGGCGGGCTGCCTGGATTCATCTGTGAGGAAGTGCTCCAGCTCCCTGTCCAGCTCCACCTCGATCTTGCTTATCTTGGCGGCAATCTCTTCCGCTTGCTGCAAGGCTCCCTCCTGCTTGGCGTGCACCAAATCCTTGGTGAGCTGCATGAGCAGAGTCTTGTGGAAGGGGCTGATGGTGATCTCCAGCTGGGTGAAGTTTTTGGCATCCGGTTGCCCCACAAAGCCGGCTTGGATGCGGTTGATGCTCTGAACGTTGCTGTTGCTGATGCCTCCCTCGTCGTAGACGCGCACGCCCAGCTCGCCCACAATCTCACATTGGTCTATGCCGCCGCAAGTCAGCTCGCCTTTACACAGCAGGCGTGTGCCCTGGATGCGGCTGCATTCCACCGAGCCCAATACTTCCATACCGGGTTTGCGGCAGTCCTCGATCTCCTGCTTTACCTGCAGGTCTCCCCCACAATAGACTTGGCTTTGGCTGATGCGGCCTGTTACCAGCAGGTTGCCGCCCACCCAAAGGGAGCTGTCTTCCACGTTCCCATCCACGCTGAGGTTTACGGGCAGACGCAGGTCTTTCACTCCGCTAAGATCGCCGCTGAAGTAGAGTTCGTCTACGACATGCATGCGGCCATCGTCATCTATGCTGACGTAGCCGGCTTTGGTGCTGGTGAAGCGTCCTTTTTCAGCATCAAAGACCACGTTCTCGCCGGCCAGGCTTTTGTCACCTTCTAACTGTTTGGGATCAAAGCTGATCATCTCGCCCAGCACGTTGTAGATGCTGCCTTCACGCTCGAAGATGTTGTCGCTGAAATCTGCCAAGACGGTTCCCGCTTCCAGGCAGGAGAGCCGTGAGATGCGCAGCGGGTCTAAATGTGCGCTAAAATCTTTGGCTTCCTCCACATCAAAATAGTGGTTGATGGTCTGATGGATAGACGTGGCTTTGCACATGGCGATGGGGAATTTGAGGTCAAATTCTCGCACCAGATTGTGCTTGCGGGTGTAGCGCAGGGCGCCCTCAAAGCCATATTTGATGCCTGCTGCGTCGATGAGGTCCAGGATATCCTGTTCGTCGATAAGTCTACCCGTTTTCTTGATGATCAGCCAAGCGGAGAGCTTGTCTTCGCTTATTTCAAGGATCAGGTTTCCCTGTTTGTTTGTAAAAGTGTCATTCATGCTCTATTCCCACTAAATTGATTTGCCGCAGGTTGCCGCCGTCTCTGCGGAAGGAATGGTAGCCATGGTCTTCATGGGTACAATTCATGTCTTGATCTATATCTCTAAAAGCCACGCCGGCGCTGAGCAGCTGCTGAAACACGGCTAAGCGGATGTCCAACTGATTGTCTTTATTCAGCTTTGGATGCAGTCCCTGCTCTTGCATGGAGGTGATAAACTCCTCATAGAGCTCGGGGCTGACCTGATAGTGTTCGGCGCAAATGCAGGCTCCCACCCACACGCAGAGGTCCTGCGGCAGGATGCCGAAGTGCTGCTGTAGCATATCAATGGCTTTACGCACGATGTTTTGCCGCGTGCCTTCACGTCCGGAATGTACCGCCGCCACCGCTCTGTGCCGCTTGTCCATCATCAACACGGGCGCACAATCTGCGGTGCGGATCATGAGGTATTGATGCGGGACTTGCGTGATCAAGCCATCCGCGGCTGCGATCTTGGCTTTATCTCCAAAGCCGGCACCGGAATCGTCTTTGGTGCAGATGTGTATATGGCTGCCATGCACCTGTTCTGCGCTCACTACCCGGGAAAGCGGGATCACCTTATCCTCAATGCGGATACAGCTCTGCGAGAGCAGCTGCCTGTATTCCGGCTCCTTTTTCCCGAGGTAAAAGTAGTTTTTCATGCCTTAGAGTATGAAGCGTGCCAGGTCTTCGCTTTCGATCACCGCAGCCACCTTTTCTCTCACCATCGCGGGAGTGACCTTCACTTCCTTGAGCTTGGGGCTGGGCATCTCGAAGAGATAATCGTCCAAGAGTGTGTTCATGATGGTATGCAGGCGTCTGGCGCCAATATCTTCCATCTTTTCATTTGCGAGGGCGGCGTATTTGGCGATCTCGGCAATGGCTTTTTTCTGAAAGGTAAGCTGGCATTTATCTGCAGCAAACAGGGCTTGATACTGCTTGACCAGCGAGTTTTCCGGCTCCACTAAGATGCGCTCAAAATCTGCCTGAGTGAGGCTTTGCAGCTCCACGCGGATGGGGAAGCGTCCCTGCAATTCCGGAATCAAATCTGAGGGCTTGACCGTGTGGAAAGCGCCGGCTGAGATGAAGAGGATGTGCGAAGTATCAATGGGGCCGTATTTGGTGGGAACCACGCTGCCTTCCACGATGGGCAAAAGGTCACGTTGCACGCCGCTGCGTGAGACGTCGACCTGCCCCTGTCTATCTTTGGAGACGATCTTATCTATCTCATCGATGAAGATGATGCCATTGTTTTGCACCGCTTCACGTGCCGCTTCGATGATCTTTTCCCTGCTCACCATGCGGTTTGACTCCGTTTCCACATAATACTTGATGGCGTCCTTGACGCTCATCTTCATGCGCTTCCGATCGTCCATGGAGCTGGGAAGGATCTGCGACATTATTTCAGCGAAGTCCACTTCTTGAATACCCGATCCCGGCGGTATCAGAAATTCCAAAGAACCTCCCAGGAAGGGCGCTTCGGGGATTTCCACCTGTCTATCGTCCAGCTTCCCGCTCTCAAGCTGTTTTCTTATCTTCTCTTTGGTGCGGAAATACCTGTCCTCATAATCATCACTCTGGATTATTTCATTGTACTTGGGTTCGGGCACCAGAGCGTCCAACACCCTGGATAAAGCGAGGTTGTACACCTTGTTGTAGACCTTATCCATCATGCGCGTACGCGTCTGGTTGAAGGCGCTGTTCATCAGCTCCCGCACCATGGATTCCACATCTCTGCCCACATAGCCCACTTCGGTAAACTTGCTGGCTTCCACCTTGATGAAGGGTGCATCCACCAGCCGGGAGAGGCGCCTGGCTATCTCCGTCTTACCCACTCCGGTGGGGCCCACCATGATGATATTGTTGGGCATGATCTCATCCTGGAGCTCGTCTTTGATCTGTTGCCTGCGCCAACGGTTACGCAGCGCAATTGCCACACTGCGCTTGGCCGCATTCTGACCCACGATATACTTGTTCAGTTCTGCCACTATCTTTTTGGGCGTCAGTTTTCTATTGTTTGTACTCATATTTCTTCACTCACTAAATTGTTGTTTGTATAGATACAAACCTCTGAGGCGATGCGCACCGCTTCGGTGACCACCTCCAGGTTTGAAAGCTCGCTATGTCTCAGCAAAGCTTTGGCGGCGCTGAGTGCAAAGTTGCCTCCCGAGCCGATAGCCGCCAGGCCATCATCCGGCTCCAAGACATCGCCCATGCCGCTGATGACCAGCAAGCCCGTGGTATCTCCGGCGATCAACATAGCCTCCAGGCGTCTCAGATACTTGTCGCTGCGCCATTCTTTGGCCAGTTCCACCGCCGCTCTGCGCAGATTGCCTTTGTTTTCCTTCAGCTTGGCTTCAAACTTCTCAAACAGCGTAAACGCATCCGCCGTGGCACCTGCAAAGCCAATGATCACCTTGCCATCAAAGATGCGCCGGATCTTGACCGCTTTGCTCTTGACCACTGCGTTGCCCATGGTGACCTGTCCGTCTCCACAGAGCGCCGTGTGACCATTTCTATGAATGCCCAGGATCGTAGTTCCTTGCCAATTAGTCATCTGTTTCTTCCTTTGTTTCGTTGTCCAGTTCCACTGAGGGCGGTTCGGGATGATCCCCTGCTTCTGTTTCGTATTGCAAATCCGCCGGTTCACCGTCCGCCTGTACAGACTCGCTGTGCTCAAAGCGCAATTCCTTGGCTTTGTCATACTTGGCCTGTACCAGGGGTTTGTGTTCCTCGTCTATATTATCCAGGATCAGCCTGAAGATATCGTCTGTGCCCAGGGTCTCTTTCTCAAAGAGTTCCTTGCTCATCAAATCCAGCAGATCCCGGTGATCGTTCATGATCTTGACCGCCTCTTGATGCGCATTATTGATGAAGCTGCGTATCTCTTCATCCACCAGCTTGGCGGTTTCGTTGCTATAGATATCTCTGGAAACCAGCTCTCTGCCAAGGAAAACTTCGCCCTGGTCGCGTCCGATGGTCATGGGCCCGACCTTTTCGCTCATGCCCCAGCTGCAGACCATCTTCTTGGCGATCTCGCTCACTCTTTCCAGATCGTTGCCTGCGCCGGTGGTAAGCTCGCCAAAGACAACCTCTTCCGCCGCTCTGCCACCCAAAAGCTCCACCATCAACTGCTCCAGATAGCTGCGGGAATATCCCGTCCTATCCGTCTGCAAAAAGTGCGTTGCACCCAGAGCAAAACCTCTGGGGATGATAGACACCTTGTGCACCGGCTCCGTCTTGGGTTGGAAGATGCTGGCCAGCACGTGCCCAATCTCATGATAGGCGGTGAGCTTTTTATCATCATCAGGAATGACGCGGGAACGCTTTTCCTTGCCCAAAACCAGCTTATCCTTGGCTTCCTCAAAGTCCACCATGCCAATCTCTTTCTTATTGGCACTGGCAGCGATCAGGGCCGCCTCATTCACGATGTTTGCCAGGTCCGCTCCACTGAAACCGGGTGTGCCGCGTGCAATCAGCTCCAGGTTTACATCCTCAGCCAGAGGAACTTTGGCAGCGTGGACCTTGAGTATCTCCACTCTACCTTTGATATCCGGCAAGTCAACCGTTACCTGGCGGTCAAAGCGTCCGGGTCTGAGCAGTGCGGGGTCCAGGATATCCGGTCTGTTGGTGGCTGCGATAATGATCACCGCTTCGTTGGGCTCAAAGCCGTCCATTTCCACCAAGAGCTGGTTCAGGGTCTGCTCTCGCTCGTCATGTCCGCCGCCCAGTCCGGTACCTCTGTGTCTGCCCACGGCGTCTATTTCGTCGATAAAGATGATACAAGGGCTATGTTTCTTGCCCTGGTCAAAGAGGTCTCGCACTCGTGCCGCTCCCACTCCCACAAACATTTCCACAAAGTCGGAGCCACTGATGCTGAAGAAGGGTACTCCCGCTTCGCCGGAGACTGCCTTTGCCAGCAGGGTTTTACCTGTTCCGGGACGTCCTACCAGGAGCACACCCCGTGGGATGCGCCCGCCCAGTCTTTGAAACTTTTTGGGTTCCTTCAAAAACTCCACGATCTCCTGCAATTCCTCTTTGGCCTCATCCACCCCGGCCACGTCTTTGAAGGTGATATTGGTCTTGCTGGGTACGTGCAGGCGTGCCTTGCTCTTGCCAAAGCTGAAGGCCTTGGTATTTTGGCTATTCATGCCCCGCAGGAAGAACATCCAGAAAGCGACCAGCAAGACCAGCGGCAGCAACAGTTCCAACACGCGTCCCCAGTTTGAGGGCTTGTTGGTCACCACCGTCACGCCGCGCTCCACCAGGCTATCCACCAGGGCGGGATTGGCAAAGGGCATCACGGTGTGGAATTTGCCATCGTTGATATCGGTGTAAAAGATGTCTCGCTCGGTAAACTCCGCCTTCTTGACATTGCCCATCTTTACATTGGCGGTAAATTCCGAATAGCTGGTGTTTTTGATCCGGGCTCTGCCCCCACCCCAAAAGGTGAAGATAAAATAGACCAGAGCCGTGATCAGCAGCAGCCAGGTAAAAGGCGCAAAGGGCCTTCTGGGACGCATCGGCATATGCGGCGGCATCTGAGGATCCTGTTGTTGTTGCTGTTGTTGCTGATCCCGAGGCGGCATTGTGGGAGGGATTTGACCGCCTTGTTTTTTGATGCGGCGCTTCACTATCATGATGCGGATAATGCTGAAGATGCTGATCAGGACAATGATCACGATAAACCAATGCATCAGTTTGCCAAACTCCGCAAATGCGCTCTGCACCTCTTCTGCAGGCAACTCAGGCAAGGCGTTGTCCATGGTTTCTTCGGTTACAGATTCGGTTTCTTCAGCCACCGGTTTTGCATCTGTAGCCACGCTGTCCACTGTAGCAAAGAGCAAGCCGATGCTCAGCAGCAGCGCCAGTATTAGGTTGATCTTTCTCATGTATATATGCTTTCCTTCAAAATTCCAATATAGGGTAGATTGCGGTATAGACCATCATAATCCAAGCCATAACCCACCACAAATTCGTTGCCTATATCAAAGCCAACATAGTCGATATTCAAGTCTTTGGCATGCGCCTTAGGTTTATTTAGAAGAGCGCAAACCTTGACCGAGCTGGGCTTGTGACGCATCAGATAATCCCTGATATAGCGGATGGAAAGCCCGCTGTCAATGATATCTTCTACCACGATCACGTGCCTGCCTTCGATATTGACATCTATATCTTTGCGGATCTTCACGGCTCCACTGGAGGTGACTCCACTTCCATAGCTGGAAATGGCCATAAAATCCACTTCCATCGGGATATCCATGGATCGGATCAGATCCGCCATAAACATGAACCCACCTTTGAGAATGCCGATCAAAACCGGCACCTTGCCCTCATAGTCCTTGGATATGCGGTGGCCCAGGTCTCGGGTGCGAGCCTTGATCTGGTCTTCATCAAAGAGTACCGCAGTAATATCCTCATGCATTGTGCTCATTGTTTCTTTCCTTTTTGTTTAACTCTAACCATGCGCTTGGGCCTGTCATCAACAGGCTCCACGATGATCTGTAAAAGCTTGCTTGAGCTCTCTCTGGGCAGAGCGCGCTCATCCACTCTATAGCCCACCACCCAGAGAATCCGGTTTCCGTCTGCAATGATGGGCACCTGATCCCTCAGTCTGGCAGGGACTTTGGAGTCGATAAAAAAGTGTTTTAGCTTCTTGTGATTGCTCATGCCGGAAGGGATGAATCTGTCGCCCGGCTCACGGCTGCGGATGGTGAGCGGCCAGACGATGTCGTCTGCATCCAGGATCACGTTCGTCTCGTCGGGCTCATAGCCCTTGGGCAGCAGTTTGAGGTTTTTAAACTGAAAGCGATAACCGCCAAACACCGCCCAGACTCTATCTTCTTCCACGGTCTGTTCCTGCAGTTCCGGCGTTTCCAGTTCACCCCAGCTAAAGCTCAAGTTTTCATATTCCCGGTAGGCGATCACATCGTTGGGCAGATACAGCTTGGCGCTGCCTCCACCCTCCATCAAAGCCTTGAGAGCCTGGAAATGAGTATTGAAGAAATCCATCTCTTCGTAGCAGACTTCCGTGTAACAGTGCTTGAAGAAGTAGTACAGCTCGGTATCCGAAAGCCTCTTCAACCCCTTGATCTCAAAGCTGATCAGCCCCGGCTCTTTATCTATGCGTCTCCTTTTGAAGCGCGAGGCGGCCTGTTGCTTGAAGTAGGCGTCCGCATCCTCCATTACAGAGGCCAGATGCGAAAGCTTGTCCAAGAGGTCTGGCGCAAAGTGCGCTTGCAGATAGGGAATCAACTCGCGGCGCAAATGATTGCGCTTGAAGCTGGTATCCTCGTTGGTGGCATCGGTGGCCCAGGTAAAACCACATTCAGTCACGATCGCCTGCAATTCCTCACGCGTAAAACCCAAAAGAGGATGCAAGAGCCGGTTTTGCTTGATGCGGATACCTGCCATACCGTTGATACCGGTGCCTCTGAACATATTCATGAGGATGGTTTCAGCCTGGTCTTCCTGCTGATGACCCAGCACGATATAATCGAAGTTGTAAATATCCAAGAGGTGATAAAGAACTTCAAAGCGAGCTTCACGCGCCCTGTTCTCCAGGTCTCCACCCTCCTCAAGCTGCACACGCCGGCAAATCACCGGTACATTGAGCTTGAGACAGATGTCCTTGACCAGGGCTTCATCACTGTCGCTATGCTCGCCCCGCAAACCATGATTTACATGACAACAGAGCAGCGTGATGGGCCTCTGCAATCGCAGCTTGGAAAATAAACACAAAAGCCCCAGCGAGTCCGAACCTCCGGACACGGCCAAAAGCAGCTTTGCTCCAGCGGCAAATAACTGCTTGTCATCTATGTGGTTGCGTAGCTTTTCCAAGCCACTTTCCAGCGCAAGCATTGGGGCTCCTTGTGATATTTGTAGGAATGACTATGTTTTTTGGAAGGGGCTGCAGTGTCAAGGGTTTTTTAAGTTGTTAGTTGTTAGTAGTTAGTTGTTAGCTGCTGACGCCAGTTTCGTAAGTTATCGTGTAATACCATTAATTGGAAGCCATTAACAGCTTTGAGGATGTCCAATATGGAGCTCTCAGAAGTTCAGATTTGGTACAATCCTGGATACTTGCTTGTTGGCTAACACTTTCTTAAAACGGAAGTTACAGGCCCCACAGCCGGGATTTCAAACCACTAACAACTAACGATTGGACGACACAGTCGACCCACCCCTCTATAATATACCCTGACGACCTCGCCATGATGACGATTATTCGGAAACTCCAATCTCGTAACTGCATGGTAATATTGGGTTCATGTTCAACTGGGATATGCAGGTGTGACAAGACGAAATCGCAGTTGCCGATTGTTGATGGAAAAACCCTCCCCTTAAGGGCCAGAAATTGTTTTCATAAAACCGATGCTCGAATCAATATTTGACTTTCGACCGGGCTCACCCCACCCTCGGATTTCCTCGGCGCTCACTTGCGTAACTCTTGGGTTTTCTTTGGGTTACTTGTGGATCCCAAAGGAGACCCACAGGGGCCCCTAAGGGAGGCCGCATGAAATCGACGTTTTAGAGGGCGGAATTGTTTTCGCAAAACCGGTGCGGAAGTCAAATGTTTCAGAAACACCTGCTGTTTCAGGTGCCGGATTGAGACCGGGATTGCCTACTAAAACAGTAGGAATTCTTTGGGTATTCGTCTGCCTTTTTTAAGCTCCTGAAATCTGGAGAAAATTCTGCTCTTCCTGTAGAACTTTGCAGCTACTCAAATCGAACTTGATCACTTTTTAAACATCAAGCTGCACTTGTACGGGCGCTTGCCAGAGCGCCGTTCTTCTTACATCCGTCCCCATCCCAACCACTTGCGCCAGCCGCCAGGTAGCCGGCGCTTGCCACAGCGCCGCATTAACCGTTGCTCAAATGAGCAACGGCTGTTTACATCGGCACTCAAGTGAGTGCCGTTAAGAGCGCTACAGCGAGCGCCCCTACATCCCCCATCCGTGTAAATCCGTGTTCATCCGTGGAAAGATTTAACATCAAGCTACGTTTTTGGTCGGTTCAGCGACCGACCCTACAGCGGCGGTGCGGCTTACGCCGGTACCTTCGGTGCGTGGCAAGCTCCGGCTACCTTCTTGATCGTTCCGGCGATCGGCGCTTTAGGCAAGCGCCCGTACATCCCCTATCTGTGTATTTCCATAGAAAACCAAATCACAAAAAAAGCCTCGAGTTTCCCCGAGGCTTTATATTGTCTAACTAAGACTTTATTTCACAATAACCATCTTCTTGGTCACGTTCTTGCTGGGGGTGCTGAGCTTGTAGAAATAGATACCGCTTCCGCAGTTGTTTCCACGAGCATCTTTACCGTTCCAGGTAAGCTTGTGATTACCTTCATTGACTCTGAAGGTCTTCACGGCTTGGCCAAGAATGTTATAGATGGTCACTGTGCCATTTTCACCTGCTTTGATGGAAACATCGATGGAGGTGCTGGCTGTTTGTTTGAAGGGGTTAGGATAGGCATTGCCCATGATGGTCTCGGTGGGAATCACGGGAGGAAGTTCTCCTTCCACGGTCACGCTGACGGGCTGGCCATAGAATTGGCCTACGCCGGTCATTTCAACAGCTTCCAACCAGTACCAGTAGGTGGTGCCGATTTCCACTTCCCTGTCTTCCAAGTTGTACACCTGCGTGGTGCTGGTGTTGGTAGCAGGAATCAGGGTGGGAGTCAGCAACAGAGCAGAAGCTTGATCCGGGCTTTCGCCACGATAGACACGATAGCCCCACATTCCGGTTTCGGTCTGGCTCACCCAGGTGAGTTTCACGAAGTTCTGGGCAGTCAGGGTAGCGGTGAAGCTGCTGAGTTCAACGGGAAGGGTGGGATCATCTTCGGTACCGATGAAGGTAACGGTGTGGTTGTATGTGCCATCATAGACAAAGTTGGCGGGATCAAATGTCCAGCCATCCAACACCACATGATAGGTACCGGCTACGTTAGCGGTAATATCGTTGAAGGTGTGAATGGTCGTCTGGCCGGTGTCCACGTTATCTTTGTAGATAGCGGCAGTGAGGAGCTGACTTGTGGAAGTCATAGCTACGACAGTCAAGCTATATGTGGCTGGGCCAGCTTCGTGCTGGACTTCAAAGTGCCAGTATTCCGGGGTATAACCAGGAGCATCGCCCTTGATTCCGGGGCCAATGAGGCTGGCTTTCACGGCTGTTTCTATCACGTTTCCAGATTTGGCAGCCTTTGCGGGAGCCGGAGGATCAGTGATATAGGCAACCACTTTCCAGTAGTAATGACCTGCATCGAGGGCAGGGGTTTCCCAGGTGGTCACGTCTGCACCAAGGTTGTAAATGGTAGGGTTATCGGTGTTATCTTCGCACCAGTACAATCTGTATCCTTCGTGTGCAGGACCGGTTGTGGGATGTTGCCATCTGAGAGTCCAGGGTTTGGGGTCCACACCCGAGGCCAATGTGATGATGGTGTCATGCTGAGGAACGGGATCCCAAGCTTGACCGGGTGTCATTGTTCCCATGAAGACGACTTCAGCATCTGCAAGGCCATTATAGGTGTAGTCTGCAGGAGCCCAATCGGTCTCTGCTCTCACCACTTTGTATACACCAGCGATGTCAGCAGTGAAACCTGAGAAGGTCCAAGGTGTCACTTGACCGGTGTCGACGTTATCCTTGTAAATAGCGGAGCCAACATAGTTGGACTTCACTGTGAGGTTGAATTCCTGGGGAGGAGCATCTTGACGAGTGATGGTGAAGGTCCAAACGGGAGCACCAACAGCGTCGCCCTTAGCTTGTGAAGAGCTGATGCTGGCTTTGATAGGAGCCAGTTCAACTTGCAATCCACCTGTGCTTCTGCCAAGAGGAGCAGGAGCAAGGATGGGGTCTGTGATGTAGGGAACCACCTTCCAGGTGTAGGTGCCTTCAGCAATTTCAGGAGTGGTCCAGGTAAGCACGTCACCAAGATCAACTTCAGGGTTGTCCAACCAGGTTAATCTATAACCGGTAACGTTGCCTGCAGGAGCTTCCCAGCTAAGGTTGTAGGTAGTCGCCAATGCATCATGGGCAATCTCGAAGGTAGCTCCATCTGCAGGAGTGGGGTTGATAGCAACACCGGGGGTATCCGTGCCCTGGAAGGTAACTGTCTGGTCGGTAAGACCATCATAGTTATAGCTCTCAGGGAACCAGGTGATGTTACCCAACTGCAGGGTATACACACCAGCAATGGCATCAGTGGTGCCAGTGAACATATGAGGTGTCACTTCACCGGTGTCTACATTATTTTTGTAAATGGCAGCACCATTGTAGTTGGACTGAACGGTAAAGTTGAATTCCTCAACGGGGGGTTCGCCATCACCAGGGCCATTTACAACCATCCACTCTGCAGGATCATCGTGAATAATGATGGGGCCACCACCAGGGGGCAAAACTATCATCTTCTCAGCACATTCATATTGGGGATAGGGCTCCACTCCGGTTGCCTTCGCGGGAGGAGTGCTATCGTCTATGTGCCAAATCCTGACTCTGAGCGTAGAACCTTGTGGCCAGACTGATGACCAGCGAGCTTGGTTAACGTTTGCTACAACACGCCAGCCAAAAGAATCGCTACCAGTTTTGTTTATCCTCAACTGAAGAGGACTGGTGTCATGACTCCCATGTTCCTCATCCATCTCAATGTTAAGAACTCTGATGTGATAATGCTCACTATGGGTAGTACCAGTGTTGGTAACATAATCCAGAATGTTATTAGGATTATCGGGCCCAAATGTCAATGTTTGGAACAAAACACGGCTAGGAGTCTGGGCAAAAGCCATGACAGCCAGCATGATAAATAGGGTTACGACAATAATTTTTTTCATTTTATATCTCCTTAGTTACGAGCTTTGCTTGATGCAGGAGCTGCTTGCATGGCACGGGAGGGCCAGGTGGTTGAACCACTGCCATAGGCCATCAAGGGCATGGCTATGCTAACCTCGAAATCACCATCCCAGAAACCGCCTAGGTCGGCTGCAGCAACAAATCCTTGAATACCAGATTCCCATTTAGAGATCTGACTTGCATAGGCCGCAGCCAGTTCGCCACCGAGCTGAGACGCCATAGCAATGTCCGATCTGTTGAGAGGGATCATGAGAGTATTGTTGCCCGCTACCAAGCTGTAGGTTGCCGGAGCGGGTAGCGCACCGAGACTGTAGAAGGGAACTGCAGCGGAGCTATAGAGCATCAACACATCGCTGGTAGCGATGGGAAAATCACCATCCCAGAAACCACCGAGGTCGGCTGCCGCAACGAATCCCTGGATAACAGGATCCCAGTAGGAAACCTGGGTCACACTGCCGCCAAACGAGCCTCCGAGCTCACTGGCATTGGTCCAGGGGCACTCCATAGGGAGGGCCACAAAGTTGTTACCGGCGACCAAGTCATATCTAACATATCCAACCACCGCGGAGGGGTCAGATTCTACTGCTACCAAAAAGCTGAAAGCCAAGATCAGCAGCAGTGGCAAAATTACTTTCTTCATACCATTCCTCCGTATGAGAACGTATAAAAATCAAATTGGTTTGAAAAACTACATGTCTGGCTAACCCACCGAAGCGAGCGCCAAACGCCTTTAAAAAGTCCATCTGAAGCCGCAAAGCGGCATCCAGAGTTCGCTCTAAAACAGAGCTGCTAAGTGAGTCGCACACTACACTTTGCATTACACTAAGAGTATCTGGTGACAGGATAACAAGTGTGGCTTTCTTGTCAAGAAGAATATTGGATTTTTTACGTTTCTTTAAACTTGTCCACGAATTCCACGAATTTTGGCCAGCTAACGCTGGCATTATTCTTCCACGGACGGCGCCGGCAGGGCCGGCAAGAGGGAGAGAGGGAGGGAGAGAGAGAGAGGGAGAGCGACTGCGTGGGTTTCGGGGATGCGCGTGCTCTTGGTAGCAATCCGCACGGTTCTACAGCCTTTTCTTTTTCCACGAATTACACGAATGCTCACGGATGTTCACGGATGAGGCCAACAAGCTGGCAGTGTTGACCAAGTATGGTCGCTTGCCCTTAGCGACCAAGAAGGTAGCCGGAGCTTGCCAAAGCGCCGCAATCAAGCGCAGCTTGATGTTTAAAAAGTCCACGAATTATAGGACAAGATAAATGAACTGGCCTCATCCGTGGAAAGATCATCTATAGCTATAGCCTCGCTCTGCACCACAAAGCTCTCCCATCTAAACGTGGACACCTATCTACTCCTTCATTCGTGTAATTCGTGTAATTCGTGTAATTCGTGGACCTAAGAAAAACATCCGTGTAAATCCGTGTTCATCCGTGGAAAAATAAAAAGCTCCAAAGCTGTGCGCATCCACACCGCAACCACCTGTATCTCAGTCACTTGCGCAGCGACTAACAACTAACCACTAACAACTGACAACTAAAAAAACCGCCCGCACATCCATTTTGGACATGCGGGCGATTTCTTTTATCTCAAAGCCGTTACCTTAAAAAGGCACTGGCCTTGATGAGGTTATTTGTTACTTCCGAAGGAGGTCTTTATCTTTCTCGATCGGGTTTTCATCCACGGTGTAGCTTGCCTGCAGTATGCTTTCCCACATGCTTGGGCCTCTGGTGTTACCGCGATAGGTATTGGCGGTGACTTTGTAGAAGCCCTTGCCTGCGGTTGCGGACAAGGTAGCGCCGTTGCTGTAGACGGTAGCTGTAGGCACCTCACCGAAGGTATATGGATCTTCGGAAGCATACACCTTGTAGCTGTAGGCATACGGAACTGCTTCCCAGGTCAGGGCAGCGTTGTTGTCTACGATTGCCACATCACCCGCCTCGGGAGCGGCTACAGTGGTAACCAAGGTAGCGGGATCCATGATGAAGGTGATATTGGGAACGTTGTTAACTGTTGTACCGTCAGCCGGGTTGCTGTAAACCACGTCGGCTTGGGTATCACTTCTAAGATATATGGTTCTACCGGGGTAGTTAGCATCCACTGTGGTATACCAGTTCTTATTACTACTCCATTCACTCTGATGGGTCTTGGTGGTTCTGATGCTCAGATTGCCGCCGGTGTAGGTGAAGGGTGTGATGGGAATCACAATTTCATTGACACCTGCGGGGACAGTGAGATCACCACTATAGACCAGTGTATAACCTTCAAATTGCGGCCAGGCATTCATGTTTGCCACATCTGTGTTTTTCATCCAGATCTGGGCAGTGAAGGTCCATTCAGCGTTGAAGTTATTGTAGTAGACAAGGGACTGGATAGTACCGCCCGTAGCTTGAATCTCACTGGCCAGATACACTGTTTCCGCTACGAAGCTCTTATAGTAGGCATCGAAGGGGGCATAAGTTACTGTGGTCAGGTTTTCGGTTGCGCCGATAGGAATGAATTCGGTAGTTGCGGGGTAGATAGTCACACTCTGTGCAGCGGAGGCGTCATTGCTTGTATCCGCATCTCCGGTAGCTACCACTTCAGCATAGACGCTAATTGTTCCAACTGTTGTAGGCGTCCAGTTGATGGGGATCACATTGGTAGCTCCGTGTGCGATTTCTTCCGTTACCGTGGTGGTAGCCAACAGATTGGCCTCGCTATCTCTTAGGTTTACCGTGTAGTTAGCCACAGGGTCGGTACCAAAGTTAAACACGGTCAGGTTGTAGACACCTTCCTGGCCAACTTTGAGCGTACCGGGACCAGCAAATCCTACAGCTTGCAAATCTACTGCGGGCAGTTCTTCAAGGAGGACTGTATCGATATAGAAGCTCTGATAGCTGGATGCCGCACCATGCTCAAAGCAGATAAAGTCATCCGTGCCAGTGTAACCGGCAAAGGAGACTACATACTGCACAAATTCACCGGATACGGTGGGAACAATTTCTGCAATTTCAGTGAAAACACCGGTTTCGTCAAAAGCACTCACGGTTCCCACTTTCAACTTGTAGTTTGTGGTTCCGGTAGATCTGAGCCAGAAGCTGAGCTTGATGGTGTTGATGGGCACACCGATGGGTGGGGTAATGAGTCTCAATTTTTCACCACTAACGCGGGTTTGCATATACACGCTATTTTCCGGAGTATGGTTTTGGGCAGTACGGACATCAATGACGGAAGTGACATTGCTCTTGTAGCCAACCCAGCCTCTGGGGAAGGCCGGAGGTGTCACTGTATCGAAGTTTTCCGCATGAGGAAGAGCAACGATGGTGGGATCATCCTCAATCACAAAGGAGCGAGGTGGATCTGCCACGGCGTCGCCATCATTGTTGTAGGCTCCGACTGTCCAGTAGTAACGTTGGTTGTAGGTGAAGTTCATGCCACCGTTAGTGACAGGGTTGAAGGTGGTATTTGCAGTTTCCCAGCTAAGGTCATCATAGATGGTACCTGCATCTGTGCTGATGAATACCGTGTAATAGTCTGGCACTCCACCGTTGATCACGTCAGGACCCCAACTGAGCTCAAATCCATACTTGGAAAGCCCGGTTGCTCCATCAGCAGGAGTGAGCAGGATAGGAGCAGCAGGAGCGCCTGCAACGGGCTCCACAATCTGCAGAACCATGTTGGGACGGTTAAGACTGCGACTTCCTGTGCTTACACCTTGCCAAGCAGTGCTATCACTGCGGTAATACAGGGCTTGATATGTATCAGTCGTTGTGTAATAGGTGCTGGCATTACGCACTGCTGACGGCAACATACCATAGCTGGTCTGGATCACAATATTGGAGGTGCCATCCCAAAGGAAGGGTGTGTCCAGGACGTGCTGGTTCCATCCGAGTGTGGGTGTATAGGGAGCCGAAGCTTGGTATACTTGCTCAAGACCGGTCAGGAAGCTGGAGCTGGCAAATAACGTGGCGTCGGTAGCTGCCATCCAAATGGTGAAGTTGAGCAGGTTGGCACAGGTGTTGGGATTTTGGACATTGAAGCCAATTGTGTTGAGATAGCCTGCTTGGGCTCCGGCGGCTGTCAATTCCGCGGCAGTGACAATATACTGTTCACGTCCGTTCTTGAAGTATCCACCATAAGGGGTTGGGTTGACGGTACCACTATTGAAGGCTGTCCCATTACCGATGAAGATCAGTCCATCCTGAAGCACATTTGCACTCAAGGCCACATCATAGTTTGTGGCATTGTTGACCATGCGCAAGGTAGCGGAAATGGGACCTTCTGTGGTGCTCTGCACCGTTACGGGAATATCCACCGATTGTCCGGTTCCCAGGTTTGCGGGCAGGTTTGCGGTTCCAAAGCTGAAATCTGCTGCGTTGGGACCGATAATGCTGATGTCAGATGCGTTAAGAGTAATGGTTCCTGATCCTATGTTTGAAACAGTGACATTCACAGGTAAACTGGGAGTATTATACTCTACCACACCGAAGTCAATGGCATCAGGAGTGTAGGCAAAGATGGGTGCTGTTGGCGTCTCACGCACACGCACATTGTCCAGATACAGATAAACATCTCCACCGGATTCTGTCGATTCTCCGTAGAAACCAATGTATTTGGTGCCAACGTGACTACTTAGGTCTATCGCTTGGAATTCGCCCTGGGTAGCAATACCGTTATATACATGCTCAGAGCCGGTGTTGTTCCACTCTCTGAGTATTTGAGCCCCAACCATGGTAGGGTCATCAGAGATGAGGACGATAAACCTGTCATCCTGTTGCTGATTTGGATCAACCGGATTGCCTCCGGTATAGGTAGTAAGAGCTACATTAAAATCCAATTGGTAGCCAGTTGCGGGGACAGCGATGGGAGGAGTTACCAACCAGTGTTTTACGCCGGTACCATAGATATTGATCCTGGCAGAAGGGTTGCCCGCTTCTCCGGCAAAGTTGGTAGTTCTATACCATCTGGAAGTAGTAGGCGTAAGGGGATCTGTGGGATACTCGCCCTCATAGCGTCCCCAGTTTGTCGGTGGGAAGGTTTCCGCAGTGAAATCCTCCAGCCACGGCAGATCATAGATGGTGGGATCAGCCACAGTGGTAAAGCTGCGAGTTGTGGCAGCTTCACCTTCTCCAATTGCATTCACTGCCTTCACAGTCCAGTAGTAAGTTGTACTGTAGGCTAAGGCAGTCTCAGGCGTGAAGCTGAGGGCTTCGCTGGTGCCGATCAACGTGGTGGGGTTGGAGTTGGTATCACAATAGATATTGTAGGATGTGGCCACACCACCCGTGGTGGGTGCATTCCAGGTGAAGGTGGGATAGGTGCTTACATCGGTAGCCTCATCTGCCGGTGAAACAAGAGCAGGAGCACCGGGAGCAAGGGCAGCGATATTGGGCCCAATCACCAGATCCACATAGTGACTGCCTGAAGTCAAACCGGTTTGGAAGCCCAGGTAGTAGTTATCTCCACTCAGCGAGCTGAGGTCGATATCATAATTGAACCATTCATTGGGAGCGGTATAGTTGTGATCTGTCCCCAGTTGAGTCCAGTTTTCTCTATCTTGAGAATACATCACTTGCAGGTAACCGGTGGAGTTGGTGCAACGGGTCCAGAAATTGAGCCTGCTATCATTCTCAATGACAAGCATAGGGGTGCTGAGCAGGTACTGTTCACTGTCAGAACCACTTTTGGTAGCAGATGCTATTCCATGAACGGGAGTTATAAAGGTAGTTTTGGTCCAGTTACCCAGCCATCCTGATGGTGGAACGGTGCCTTCAAAGCTCTCGGCCAATTGGTCTGCACCGGGAGTCACGAAAGACCACACTTCGCTGGCGGGTGAGCTGCCGATTGCATTGTTGGCCACCACTTTCCAGTAGTAGGTGGTAGAGGGTTGTAGGGTGGGCTGATAGGAGGTTTCGGTTTGGTTGCTTGATACCAAAGGTGGATCAGCGGTTGTGCCAAAATAGACGTTATAGTCTGTAACATCGGCTCCACCCGGGGTGAGGTCCCAATTGAGCTTATCTCCAACCAGAGCATATCTACCGTTTGCAGGGCTGATCAAAGTGGGAGCCAGAGGTGGTGTGGTATCCGGGAAGACGAGCTGGATGCGGTTGATTGTACCAGACCTGTGATAACTATAGCCAGTACCAGTGGAAGTAGGAGGATTAGCTGGGTCCGGTTCAATGCTGTCACTGTAGAAGGATAAGCCCGTGTTGGAGCCGCTGGTAAAGCCTCCCCAGCTCATAGATTTCCAACCGGGTGTATACTGATGCACCGCGATAAGCAGGTTATCGGTGTTGTTATAAGGGAAAGGATTTTGCAGAGTGATCTCCATCCAGTTACCGGTTGGGGGCAGCATAGTTGTCACATCACCATCAAAAACCTGGGTGAGGTTGACAGGTGCTTCCCAGTCCGAGTTACTGATAAACTCTGTTTTCTGTGTGTGTCCCATCCAGATAGTCCAATCTTTGTTGTCGACTATCTGACCGGACGAATAATAGAAACGGATTCTGGAGATTACTCCATCTGTATTAATCTGTGCTTGGGTGTAGATCTGTTGACTATACCCGTAGCTATACAATCCGTAAAACGGAAAGTAACTGGTAGTCGAAGTTCCATCACCGATCTGCACAGTGGCTGCATAGCTCACGCCGAATATACTCAGCATCAGAGCCAGCAGTATTGCGAATGAGAAGTATCTTTTCATCTACTTATTACCTCATTTTGATGTTAATTTGGTTAAGGGGTTAGTGGATTTGCCTAAGGGCATCGGCTTTAGGCGTCATACGTATAGGCAATTCCGGTTTGATTTTAGACGTTTGTGATTGTTTGAGCCTCGCTGGACGGAAATACGGCTCTTGCACATGGACACACCGATACTCTTAAAGGATAATGTGCGACGATTATTGGGATAAGAATGTGTGTTCATAAGCTGACCTCTTCCTCTGAAGCGAGGTGTGAATAGTAAAGTGAATTACAGCAGCATGGGACAAAGGAAATAGACACAACTCCCCTCTGGAGCTCAAAGCCCTGCTTTTTGCCAATTGTTGGCTGGGTCAAGGTCTCATAAAACATTGTGCTTCCTCCTGCTGCCAAAGCGTCAGACAATAATAGTTGAACATAGACGTAACTCTGTGCCCCTGCTTAGCTTGAAAGGGCGAGGCGAATCACATTTTGCTCAACGCCGTCAGGGTAAAAAAGGGGCTGTTTTTTGTCAAGAGTTATATTCTCTTCCACGGATGAACACGGATGTTCACGGATGAAGGCCAGCAAGCTGGCAGTGTTGACCCTGTACAGGCGCTCGCCTGCGCACCGAAGGTACCGGCGTAAGCCGCACTGCCCGTACAGGGTCGCTAAGGGCAAGCGACCATACTAAAAAAGCCCCGAGATCAAATCCCAGGGCTTCTATTTAGTCTAATTGGTTATTTAGTTTTTCCTTCCGCCGGGAGCGGGAACAGGAGTTTCTCCACTCACGGCAGTGACTTTGAAGAACTTCATGGCAGTATCTGCAGGAGCGGTATAGCTTGCTATATCGCTTGTTCCCAGCAGGGTAAAGGTGCCATAGGGATCATCTGAGCCATAGATGCGATAGAAGCTCGCACCCTCTTGAGCAGCCCAGGTAAGCAGGATGTTGCCTTCTGATCTTGTGATCTCGAAGTCAGCGATATCAACGAGGATTCCCAGCTTATTGGAGATCACGGCATCGGAGGTCAGAGAACCGGTGTAGTTTGCCTTCACCGCCCATTTGTAACCGCCGGGAGCCAGGGCTCCAAAGCCGGTGTCGGTGTATTCGACTCCGCTGATGTTGTTGGCAAGTTGTGTCCAGTTGTCCGGAGTAGCTTCCTCCGCGATGGGGAAGCGATAGACGCTGTAGTTTTCCAAAGTGCGTGAGGCGACTTTGCCTTCTGCTGGAGGAGCACCGATATAGACGTCGTCTATATAGAGGCCGGCGTGAGCCACCACAGTTGAGGCATACATGGCAAAGCGGACGTGCAGGGTTTGATCAGTGTAGGCGGAGAGGTCTACCACCTTTTCCACCCAGGCATTATTCTCTTCATTTTCAGATAATTCTGTAGTCCAGTTTTCACCATCGGTGGAGACTTGCACTTCGTAATAGTCCCAGCTGCCATTGAGGTTGTTCCAGCGCCAGAATCTGAGCTGCGGGCTCTCTATTCCGGTGAGGTCTACGGTATTGGTGAGATAGCTCCAAGCTCCAGAGTTGGAGTGGTTTGTATAGAGCTTGGTGCCCCAGAGACCGGTGCCGGAGTGTGCGGCTGGAGGTGGCGCGCAAGATGATTCGTATTGTGTCCAGTTGAAGGTTCCACCGGTGGGATAGGTGTTGCTCCATTCCCAATCACCATAGCCACCGCTGATCCAGTCACCATCGTCTGCTTCAAAATCCCAGAAGAAGAATGTAGGTGCTGCAGCGGCGTCCCAGCTCAAGAGTGCATTGTCGCCCGAGTGCGTGGCCACCAGGTTGGAGACCGGCCAGGTAAACTCGTTGAGGGTGATGGTGCCCATATTGATGGCAGTTTCCATCGCGGTGATCTCACCCGAGTAGCCCTGGTAGTCTGCCAAGGTGATGGTGACGGTGTAAGGGATACCCTCGTTGCTTCCCAGCACGTTGGCGATGGAGAAGGCTCCGCCCGTGCCACTGAAGACTTCATGGTCTTCAATGCCATTGAGCTTGATCCTGGCTCCTTCGGCTCCGCCGGGGATGTCGTTGGTATTCACAATACCGGAAACGGTGATTCTGGGCATGGTGCCCAAAATGAAGTTCTGCTCTACGGGAGCGCCCATGGCCAGCTGGATTCCGGTCACAGTCTGCGGATAATAGCCGTGTTTGCTTGCGGTTGCGGTCACGGTATGAGCTTCCCAGAAGCGGAATTGATAGTATCCATCGCTGTTGGTGGTAGTGCTGTAGCGCTCATCGGTGAGAGTGACGTCGGCACCAACAACAGGCGTGGTTCCATCTGCTTCATACACATAACCACTCAGCATGGCCGACTGTTCCCAGGTGGCGTTTTGCACCACGAAGGTGGTATTGGGCATATAGCTGAGCTTGTAAGATGTCCCGGTGGGATCCAGCGGGTTGTAGGTTACACTGTCGCTACGGATGTATCTGGAGCGGTCTGAGTGATCCGAAGTAGTGGTGTAGAAAAACTTGTCACTACTTGAGAGGGAGCCAGTATCCATGTCTCTGAATACACGGGTAGCAAGCACGCCACCGGTATAGTTGAAGGGTGTGGCAAGCGGGATGATTAGGTCGCCTGTACCTGCGTTCATATCAATGGTTCCGTCAAAGACCAGGGTGTAGTCATCTGAGGGTAGCCAGCCATCTGTAAGGTTTTCTGCCGTAGTGTGTTTCATATAGACTTTGATAGCCTTGTTTTGATAGCTGTTGACGAAGTCAGGTTTGTAGAGGATGGCGGTGATGGTGCCGGCTTGGAGGCGCATTTCATCGGGGAAATACAGCTCTTCGCTCACGCAGCATCTGTAATACATACTGAAGGGCAGGATGTTGGCTGAGGATGTGGTATCTGGGTCTCCCAAAACCATAAATTCATCTGCAGCTGCCGTAACGTAGACACTCTTCAGCGCGCTTTGGTTGTTGGCTGCATTTCCATCGCCCGCGGCTATCACTTCAGCATAGATCTGATGTGTTCCACCTGTGGTGGGCGTCCAGGTAACGGGGACTTCGGCGGTCAAGCCAACCGCCAAGGCCTCTGTGACCACTGTGCTGCCCAAGAGGGTGCCGCTATTGTCTTTCAGGTTTACCGTGTAGGTAGGCACGGCGTCAATACCGAAGTTCAGCACGGTAAGGTTGAAGGTTGCTTCCTGGTTGATTCCGACCAGGCCGGGCCCCGTCAGGGCTACGGCTTCCAGATCCACTGTGGGCATTGTTTCCATGAGCACGCTGTCCAGATAGAAGGTCTGATAGCCGGAATTGGCGCCATGCTGGAAGCAGATATACTGATCCGTGCCGCTGTAATCGGCAAAGGATATCTGATATTGCACCCAGGCGCCTGATGCGGCGGGAATTATTTCTGCCACTTGAGTAAAGACACCCGTCCCGTCTGTAGCGCTCACGGTTCCCACCTTCATGCTGTAGTTGCTGGTAGAGGAAGCTCTGAGCCAGAAGCTGAGCTTGATGGTGTTGATGGGTACAGTGATGGGCGGAGTGATAAGCCTCAAGTCCTCTCCGGATGTACGGTTGTACATATACACACTGTTATCCGGGGTCTGACTGTAGTTGGTGCGGGTCTCAATGGTGGAGCCGCTGTTGCTCTTGTAAGCGGTCCAGGCCGTGGGCAAGTTTGGCAGGGTCACTGCATCGAAGTTTTCCGCATACGGCAGAGCGTTGATGGTGGGGTCATCCTCGATCACGAAGGAACGAGCAGGGTCTACCACAGCTTCTCCATGTATATTGTAGGCTGAGACGGTCCAATAATAACGCTGGTTGTAAGCGAAGCTCAGATTACCGTCGGTGACGGGGTTGAAAGAGGTGCTTGTGGTTTCCCATCTGAGATCATCGTAGATATTGTCTATATCTGTAGACATTAACACGGCATAGCCATCCGGTACTCCATGGTTCACCATATCTCCGGGCGTCCAGGTGAGATTGAACCCATCCAGGGGAAGTCCGGTAGCAGCATCGGCAGGCCAGGTCAAAACGGGAGCATCAGGGACACCTGCACCGGGTTCCACAACATTGAGCATCATGTTGGGACGGTTGCTGCTGGGAGTTCCTGCTGCGACGGTATGCCAGGGAATGGTGTCACTACGATAATACAGAACTTGATTGGCAGAATCGTAGGTGTAATAGGTCCTGGCATTGCGCAGCACCGCCGGTATCAGATCATAGCTGGTTTGCACCACGATGTTGGAGGTTCCATCCCAGTAGAAGGGTGTATCGAATGTGTGGTTGTTCCAGCCGACGATAGGGGTGTAGAGCCCTTCGGTGTAGACATCCTGCAGGTTGGTGAAGAATTCGTCGTTGGCAAATCCCGTGGCATCGGTGGCACCGATCTTGATGCTGAAGTTGAGCAAGTCTGCCGATGTTCTGGGATCAAACACGTTGAAGCCAAGGGAAGATATCAGGCCGGGCTGGGCTCCCGCTGCGGTCAGTTCCGCTGCGGTGATGAGATATTGCTCACGTCCGTTTTTAAACCATCCACCATAAACACAGGGAGCACCCGTATCAGTATTGTAGAGTGTTCCTTCGCCGATAAACAGGATTCCCTGCGGCATCACATTGGCGCTCAGAGCCACATCGTAGTTGACTCCGGCATATGCCATACGCAGGGTGGCGGAAATGGCGCCTGCCGTGGTGCTCTGCACCGTTACGGGGATGTTTACAGATTCCCCTGTTGCCAGGTTTGCAGTCAGGCCATCGGTTCCAAAGCTGAATTCCGCAGCGTTGGGCCCGATGATGCTGATATCGGATGCAGTGAGAGTTATGATGCCTGAACCCGTATTTGTGACGGTGACATTCACCGGCTCAGAGGCAACATCATACATCACCGTGCCAAAATCAATGGCATCAGGAGCGTAGGTGAAGATGGGGTTTGTCGGCGTCTGGCACACTTTTACGTTGTCCACAAAGAGGCCATTATCGCCGCCGGATATCTTTGATTCACCGTAGAAGCCGATGTATCTGACGCCGGTGTGAGCACTGAGGTCTATGATTTGAGATTCACCCAGTGTGGTGATGTTGTTGTAGACATATTCTGAGTCGGTGTTGTTCCACAGCCTGAGCACTGTAGGATTGACCATGGTGGGGTTGTCAGCGATCAGCACGATGAATCTGTCATCTTGTTGCTGGGTCGGATCAACCGGATTGGAGTTGCTCCACTTGGTGAGTGCCAGGTCAAATTCCAGTTGATAGGCGCCAGCCGGAATGGAGATGGGAGGCGTCACCAGCCAGTGCTTGGTACCCGTGCCGTAGATGTTGGCGCAGGCAGAAGGATTGGCGGGGTCAGAGACGTTGGCAAAGTTGCGTCTCGTCCACCTGTATGTAGTGGGCTCAAGCAGATCGACAGGATACTCGCCTATATAGCGTTCCCAATTTGCGGGCGGGAATGCGGCGTCTGTAAATTCCTCAAGCCAGGGCAGATCGTAGATGGTGTTGTCTGCCATGGTGGTGAAGCTGCGAGGCGTAGCCGGTGCACTTTCGGCTACGTCATTCACTGCCGTCACAGTCCAATAGAGGGTGCTGTTGTAAGGCAGAGCGTTCGCAGGCACAAATCTGGTGCCGGTGCTGGTTCCGATCAGCGTGGTGGGGTTTGGGTTGGCATCACAATAGATATTGTAATGTGTGGGCATTCCGCCCGAGGCGGGAGCATTCCAGGTGAAGAAGGGATAGTTGCTCACACCGGTAGCGCCCTCTGCCGGAGCGTTGAGTTCAGGAACTCCAGGGGCAACGGCCGCTACACTGGGGCCTATCACCAGATCCAAATAGTGGCTGCCGGAAACCAAACCGTTGCGGAAGCCTAAGAAATGGTTGCCGCCACTCAGATCGCTGAGGTCGATATTGTGGTTGTACCACACACCGGTGGCGGGGTAGGTGATGTCATTGCCCAGTTGCGTCCAGGTTTCCCCGTCTTGAGAATGGACAATCTGCAGGATGCCACTGGAGCTGGTGCAACGCGCCCAGAAGCTGAGCGTGCTGCCGGCTTCAATGCTGAGCAGAGGTGTACTGAGTGTGTGCTGTGTACTGGTGGAAGCTGATCTGTAGGCAGACCTTGACCCATGATAGGGATTTGAGGTGCTGCTTGACCAGGTGCCACCCCATCCCATCGGCGGGAAGTCGGCATCTTCAAAACTCTCTACCAATTGGTCTGCATCGGGAGTGTGGAAAGACCATATTTCGCTGGCAGGCGAGCTGCCCAACTGATTATGTGCCACCACTTTCCAATAGTAGGTGGTAGAGGGTTGCAGCGCGGGCAGATAGGTGGTCTCAACCTGGTTGCTCGATACCAGAGGCGGATCGGCAGTTGTGCCAAAATAGACGTCATAGTCATCTACCTCTGCCCCACCTGAAGCGAAGGTCCAGGAGAGCGATTCGCCGTCTATGGCATAGCCACCGTTCAGAGGACTGATCAGAGTGGGAGCCAGAGGAGGCGTGGTGGTGGGGAAGATAAGCTGGATGCGGTTGATCTTATCCGTCCTTCCGTATGCATCGTAAGGATTGTTTGGGTCCGGATTTTCTGTATCACTGCGGGCATACATACCGGTATTTGAAGTGCTGGTAAAGCTTCCCCAGGTCATACTTCCATAACCGGGGGTATATTGATGCACCGCAATGAGCAGGTTGTCAGTATTGTTATAGTTGAAGGGAGTGGTCAGGGTGATCTCCAGCCATTCGTTTTCGGCTGCGGGCATCAAGTCCGTCACATCACCTGTAAAGACCTGGGTCAGGTTGGCCGGAGCTTCCCAGTCTGATACACTGGCAAATTCCGTCTTGGTGGTGTGACCCATCCAGATGGTCCAATCCTTGTTGTTGGCAATAGACCCGCTCCTGTAAAAGAAGCGGATTTTCTGGATTGGCCCGTCATGGTTAATCTGCGCTTGGGTGTAGATCTGCTGCGAATAAGAGTAGTGATAAAAGCCGTAAATCGGCAAAACACTGGAGTAAGCAGTTCCTTCACCCACTTGCACGACGTCTGCATAGCCCAGGCTGAACACACTCAGCAGCAGGGCCAGCAGTATGGCGAATGAGAAGTATCTTTTCATCTACTTATTACCTCATTTTGATGTTAATTGGGTTGATAGGGTTGATGGGCTTTGCCTATGAAGCCAAACTATAGGCACATTTCATGGGCTAAGTCCGGTTTGATCTTGACATTTGATGATTGTTTGGGCCTCGCTGTATGAGGAAATATGGCCCTGAACGGTGGACACACCGATACTCTTATAATGTGCGACGATTATTGGGAAGAAAAGTGTATCCATGGAGCTCAAGCCTTATTCATCCAAAGCGAGGTGAGAATAATAATACGAAAAGCTGCAGCACCGGAACAGAAGTGCAGACACGGCTCCTCCCTAAGGCGGGAAGCCCTGCCCTTCTCAATTTCCGGCCGGATAAATACCAGAAAGTCATATTGTCTCCTTGTACTGCATCAGCATCGTGAGTTTAATTTGTGTGTAACTCTGTGCCCATATCTGGCTTGAAAGGGCAATACAAGTTACTCTTAGGTTGACGTGGTAAGGATATTATGAGACGTTTTTTTGTCAACCCTTTAAATTTGCTTCCACGGATGAGGGGCAGGCTGCGCCGGCCAGTTGTTAGTTGCCAGTTGTTAGTTGTTAGTTATCCCAAGATGTAGATGGGAAGCGGTGTTTTGAGGAGGCATATCCATAGTTAACAGTAAAAATGCCAGGGGTAGCTGGCCTTGTACTGGCGCTCGCCAAAGCGCCGTTCTTCTTACGTCCGTCCGCATCCCAACCATTTGCGTTAGCCGCTCTCCCTCCCTCCATCTCTCCCTCTCCGACAGGTTCGTGTAATTCGTGGAAAAAACATCTCTATATATGGCCTCGCTTATCCGAAGTCATGGTCTCGCCCTCCACCACCTGCGCAGCTGCTAACAACTAACGACTAACAACTAAAAACCGCCCGCACATCCAAGGAAGGACATGCGGGCGATTGCTTGTATCTCTAAGCCTTTGCCTTCAGAAAAGGCGCAGGCCGGGAGAGTTTATTTGGTTATGGGTCTTGCTTTCAGGGCTCTATCCCGAGCTGGTTTTTTGATCAGATCAGCTTCCACTTCCTCGACTCTGGGCAGGATGGGATTGCGCAACCCAGCTTGGCTTCTGCCAAAGTTATGGTAGGTGTTTGCAGTAACTTTGTAGAAGTTTTTGTCTTCGGTTGTCCCCATCGTTGCCGCATTTGTATAGACAGTGGTTGCAGGCTCTTCGCCGAAGTTATAAGGGTCTCCGGAAGCGTAGACCTTATAGCTGTAGGCGTAAGGGATGAGTTCCCAGGTCAAGTTGGCGTCCGTTCCAGCAATAGTCACGTCCACCACGGGAGCTTCAACTGTCTCCACAAAGGTTTCACTGCCTATGACAAAGCTGGTATTGGGCACGTTGTTTGTTCTGCTTCCAGTCGGAGGAGCAGCATGATCCAATGTACCATCGGCGCCGTCTGAATATGCATATCTGGTTCTTCTGGGATAGTTCGGGCTCGCCGTATATCTCCATCTTTGGCCGCTGGTGTAGCCATCTTCCCAGGTCTTACTGGTTCTGATACCCAGGTTTTGGCCCGTATAGCTGAAGGGTGTGGCAAGCGGGATCAAGATTTCGTTTACCCCTGCAGGGCAACTGATCGTGCCATCAAATACAGATTGATAGCCATCCCAGGGCAGCCAGCCATCGTTCAGGTTTGCCGTCGTGGTATTTGTCATCCAGACCTGCAAGGATATATCCTGATCTTCTGAGAAGTTGTTGTAATAGACAATGGCCTGAATCTCACCACTTTGGGCCTGGATTTCACTAGCCAGATAGACGGTCTCAGCCACGAAATCCTTGTACCAGACGTTGATTGGGTAGTATAGAGAGCTATCGGTAGTTTCAGGATCACCCACATACAGTACTTTCACGTTGGCGGCGTAGATGGTCACATCTTTCGCCTCGGTGACGTTGTTTGCGGGGTTCATGTCTCCGGCTGCGGCTACTTCAGCGTAAACGCTCATAATGCCTTCAGCGACGGGAGTCCAGCTCAGGGTGTATATCTTGTTTTCACCGGATGCGATGGTCTCAGCGATCTGCTCCTGAGCGAGGATGCTGTTTGTGCCGTGCTCTTTGATGTAAATCATGTAGTTCGATTGAGCTTGAATACCGAAGTTTCTCACTGTCACATTCTGATTTACAGCAGTCCCGACGTTGCCGACTATATCACCGGCAAATTCCACAGCTGCGAGGTCTATATCCCGAGCTTCGTCGATGGTAATCGTGTCTACGGCAATGTAGTCCACGTCAGTTTGCGAGCAGGCATGCCAGCCAAAGTAATAGATACCCGTGGCGGGCGGGGTGAAGGTCAGATACTCCATATTCCAGCCTGAATAGCTGACCTGGTTGTTATCATACAAGGCCGGGTTGGCGGTCATAGAGGCCACGGTGGGCTCTGTGCCCCAATGCACTGCCAAGGCCTCTGGCACTCCTTCCCAACCCTCACCATGTACGGCGAAGGAGATGTTGTAAGCCTGTCCACCCTGCATACTGAAGGGTACAGTAATCATCCACTCATCTTTGGGATAGTCAGCATGATAATAGACCACTGCAGCATTGGGCTCAGTGTGGCTGCCAACATTGGAAGCTGCTCTCCAGCCTCTGTCATCAGCTCCGGTATGGGAAGCGATGATAGTCCAATTCCTTGGCATTTGTCCAATTTGGATAGCATCGAAATTCTCAGCCCAAGGATAGGCTACAACAGTGGGATCATTCTCAATGTCGAAGATGAAGGGAGTCTCTTGCACACCTTCACCGTGAGTGTTGGTGGCAGAAACAGTCCAATAGTAACGCTGTCCATAGACGAAGTTGAAGCTCACATCTTCCAGGACAGGGTTGAAGCTGGTGTTTGTGGTTTCCCAGGCGTATTCATCATAGATGGTGCCCGGATCCGTTGCCACAAACACGGTGTAATAATCCGGCACTCCACCGTTAATCAGGTCTGGCTCCCAGCTAAGGTCAAAGCCAGCTATGGGAAGGTCAGTGGCACTATCGGCGGGAGAAAGCAGAGTGGGTACAGCCGGAGGACCGATAATGGGCACAATGTTGCGGAACAACATATTGGGACGGTCGTAGCTGCGAGTTCCTGTAGTGACTGTATCCCAATCAGTACTGTCATTACGATAGAACATTGCCTTTTGTGTATCTGTGGTGGTGTAATAGGTGCTGGCGTTTTGTGTCCAGTCATCCAACATGCCAAAGCTGGTTTGGATCACCAGGTTGGACACACCATCCCATTCGTATTGTATTGGGAATGAGTGGGTATTCCACCCGGCTGTGGGAGTGTAAGGGCCAGGTGCGGCATACACTTGCGTGAGACCTTCTTGCAAGGGACCGCCTATGAAGCTGGTATCGGTAAACTCCGTAGCTTCTGTGGTTCCGATTTTGATGGTGAAGTCGGGCAGGTTGGCACAGTTGTTTGGCGCTTGGACGTTGAAAGCAATGCTGGTGAGCCAGCCGGGCTGTGCGCCTGCTGCGATCAACTCATCCGCAGTGATGATGTATTGTTCACGTGCATTTTTGTAGAATCCACCATAAACAGCGGGATAGGTTGTGGTACCATTGGCCGTAGCATCAGTTCCAATAGCCACCCAGCCCAGAGCTGATGTGGTGAAGCTGAAGGGCTCAGCCGCATCGCTCATACCTGCCTCATTGTAGGCTTTCACGGTCCAGTAATACACTGTCTCCGGCAGCAGGTCGTCTGTGAATGTGTATTGCGCGGTAGAGACATCTGCCACTTCTGTGAGCGGTGGATTGTCTGTGCCAAAATACACCTTATAACCGGAAGGGATGCCGTCAGTTTCGGTACCGGCTCTCCAGCCAAGAGTAGGCTTGCGGGAGATATAGGTGGCAGCGTTTGCAGGCGAAACCAGAACAGGAACATCGGGCATCAGAGGTGTGATATCGGGGCCGATGAACATATCCACGTAATAGCCTGCGCTTACCGAACCGGTTTGCAGGGCGAGGTAGTAGTTACCGCCACTCAGCGAACTGAGGTTGATGATATTTTCATACCAGGTATTGGTTGCGGCAAAGGTGATGTCTGCTCCGAGCTGAGTCCAGGCTACTCTGTCTGTGGAATACATCACTTGCAAAATGCCGTTGGTGCTTCCACTACGGGCCCAGAACTCCAGGGTGCTGCCATCCACGATGGTAAGCAGCGGCGTAGAAAGCAGATATTCGGTGCTGGTGGAACCGTATTTGTAGGCACTTGCTGCTCCATACCTGGCATAAGTGGTGCTGCGGGTCCAGGTAGTCTGCCATCCCACAGGCGGGTAGGCAGTGTCCTCAAAGCTCTCAAACAGAGCATTTTCGCCCACGGCTCTGCCGCTCAAAACCACATCATAGTTGGTTCCATCGTATACCATACGCAAGATAGCGCTATGTGCACCAATGGCGGTGGGATTGTAGCGAACCGGAATCGTGCCGCTGGCATCAGCACCGAGATTGAAGGGCAGATTGACAGGATCAAACTCAAACATGGCTGCATCCGTGCCGATAATGCTCACGTCTGCATCGGCCAAGTTCAGGTTTCCGCCACCATTATTGACAACGGTTACATCCTGATATCCCGTAGTTGTATTGACGCGAACGGGGTCAAAGTCCATGGCATCAGGAGTGTGGACGAATGTGGGAGTGGCAGGGATATATTCCAAGCTGAAGTCGTCTATACCAAAGCCATAGATGGTGGAAGGAGAAGCGTGTTGGTGGAAGGCCAGATAGAAGGTCTGTCCGGTATAATCGCTCAAGCTGAGTCTGTGCTCCGTCCATTCTGTATTATCACAGTTGATGAGAGCCAACTCGGTGGTAAAGGAAGCGATATCCGGGGTCGTGGTGGAAATATAGACCCTGTAGGAGTTGACCCTGGTGGCGCTTTCCACCTTGTCCCACCAGATCGCCCTTACATCGTTGCTCGGGCTGATGGGGGGCGTGATCAGCCAGTCGTCTGTATTTCCCGTTCCATGCGCAGCGTAAGGCTCTGAATGTGTGGGCTGGATCCAGGTGTTTGCCTGTTTCCAAGTGTAGCTATCGTCGTTGGCATTGACCACCGTCCAGTCTGCAGGTGCAGCCGGTGTTCCCGTCCATTCACCGTCAAAGTTTTCCAGATAGGGGAAGCTGGTGATGGTGGGATCATAGCATTCACCGCTGACGGCTAAATCTGCAGTACCACCCTCATAACTGACGGTAAATGTAGCCGTGTGGTTGCCTGCAGCCGTGGGAGCATACTGGATCGCAAAAGATACAGATTGACCGGCATTCAAGTTCACCGGCCAGGCAGGAGCATCAGTTACGCTGAAGAAACCATCGGTCATGGGGCTGATACCGGAAACGCTGAGAGTTCCGATTCCATCATTCATCATGGTGAAGGTCTTGCTGCCTGTGGTATTGATTATCAGGCTGCCAAAGTCATATCCCGCAGGGTTGATTGCAAGGATCGGGGCTGTCGGGGTATGCCGCACCCTGAAGTCGTCAATACTGAGATAGTAAGGATCCCAAGTGGTTATACCATGGATACCTATCCAGTAGTTGCCTGTGGTAGCAGGGGTGATGCTTCCAATAATCTGTTGATAATCTCCGTCAATGACTCCAGTTTGAGCCACGATGGTATTGGTCATATCAGCGATGGTAGCAGCAGCTCCATAGTAGAGGCCTATGGTGGCATCGGCTTCAACATTCGTATCCTGCCTGGCCCAGACTTCCACATCGTAGGATTGTCCACCTTGCAGGGTGAACTCACGCATCATCCAAACATCGCTTTCCCAGCGTATTGTGGCGTTGAAAGAGCCGTTGCGGGGAGCACGGTTGTAGCTGGTATTGGTAGAATTTGCAGTCCAATAGTTGTTATAATCCCCCAATATCTGTGTCCAGCCTTGCACCTGCGAACCATTCGTCTGCCCGGTTTCAAAGCCTTCCACAAAGGGGTAAGTAGTGACTTGTGCATGGCTCACGCTGAAGATACCCAGCATCAGAGCCAAGAGCAGTATAAATGGTAAATATCTTTTCATATTATATTCTCCTAATATCTTAAGATATTTTTAAGAGTTTTAAGGGGTTAGTGGCCTTCGCCTATATCATAGGGGATATTTCTATAGGCAAAGACCGGTTTGATTTTGACGTTGTAAGGTAAGAATCCCCGCAATACAGGAATTACGGCTGCGGCTGATGGATACACCGATACTCTTTTGGTAATGTGCGACTATTACTGGGAAAAGAAGTGTATTCATGATAGCCTTAAGCCTTTTTCCTCATCGGTAGCGAGGTGGGAACGATAAAAGGATAAACAGCAGCTTTTGGACAAAAAGGTAGATACAATTCCCCTCTGGGGCTCGGGGCCCTGCTTTTTCATTATACAGCCAGGTAAAAATCCTGAAACCCATGGTATCTCCTTTGCTGCTTGAGCGTCTTTAGAAATTAAAAAACCAACGTGGCTCTGCGCTCTCTGATGCGGTCTGCAAAAGCAAGACAGGCCACTCTCAAACTAATGAGGTCAATATATCAGAGGGCGGATTTGTGTCAAGCTTTTAAATTCTCTTCCACGGACGGGGCGAGCTGCGCTCGCAGTTGTCAGTTGCCAGTTGTCAGTTGTCAGCGGCTGCGCAAGTGGTGGAGATACAGGTGATTGCGGTGTGGATACGCACAGCTTTGGAGCTTTTTCTTTTTCCACGAATTACACGAATTACACGAATTTAGGGGGCCAGCTACCGCTGGCTTGATTTTTCCACGGATGAGGCCAGCAAGCTGGCAGTGTTGACCCTGTACGGGCGCTCGCCTGAAGCGCCGAAGGTACCTGATAAAAAAAAGCTTTGCCTACGGTTGGCATACAGCCCCTACAGGCAAAGCGTCAGCAAATCTCGTAACTTAAATTTGGTGAAGGCTATGGCATATCGCCGGCGCAGTCCACACTGTTACTCTTGTATAATGTGCGACGATTACGAAAGAAGTGTGTTCGCACAAGCTTTTGTCATACCTTCGCTTGTTTATGGTGTTAAAGGCCTGATGAAGGATACGTGTCCGCCAGAGCATACACAGAAACTTTCGGAATGATGTATGAGCACCTCTTTTGAAAAGAAAGTGCCGTTAGCGTGACTCATACCTTCGCTTGATTATGACGTTATAGGTTCTATTGAGCAGCATCCGAATGGACCGGGCAGATGCAATCCTCATCTTAAGCTTTCGCCCCCTGCCACCTGCAATCTTTGACCGGGCAAAGCTCATCAGAGCAATTTCATCCCCTTTAACTGCTCAGCTTTAAGACAATTGATACGTTGGCGCAGCTCTGCGCATCTGCAAGACTTGCAAACACACATCGCTGCAGGGTCCTGATAGAGCCATGTTTAACGCAGCAGGAAAAATGTCAAGCAGAAAAACCGCCTGGCCTGAGCAGTTAAGTGCTTTGATTTCCACAACATTAACACTTATATGCCCTTAGGCTGCCCCAGATGAATGGCATTATTTCCTCTTAACAAAGCCGGGGACAATGCGTCTTAACTCAGGCTGTATTCCCAGTATTGGTTGTCGTGATTGAGCAGCAGCTTGCCGCCTCTTTCCCTGATGGTCTCGTGGATGTATTGTTTGGCTGAGTAAGTCTCTTTGCGGTTGACGTCGTAGGCAGAGGTGATGGCCAAAGGAACGTGAAACACGGTGGGGATGATGTCCGCCGGATAGATGTAAAACCCGTCTTCAGCCTCGATCTCCACGATCTGGCTACCGACGGTATGACCGCCCGTTTTCTTCACTTTGACGCCGGGGGCGATAGTCGCATCTCCATCCACCAGGTTGATCTCCACCTGGCCCTCAAGTGGCTGCAATTGCTGAGCATAGTTGTAGGCCGCCTGGTTCAGGCCATCGGGATGCTTGGCCATTTCCCACTCTATCTTCTGAATCCAGAGCTGCGCCTGGGGAAAAGTGGGCCTCTCGCCCTCCGGACAGGCGCTGATCAACCCTCCCGCATGGTCAAAATGCAGATGCGAGAGGATGACGTCGGTGACGTCCTCAGCTTTGTATCCCAGCTCGGCCAATGACTTTTCCAGGATGAATTCTGAGGGTCTGTAGATTTTCTCCTGCTTTTCGTTGAGCCGGTTGCCGATGCCGCTATCCACCAGGATGACGCGTCCCTGCCCCACGATCAGCAGCAGATCGAGGGCGAGCCGGATGCGGCGCCGTTCGTCCGTGGGCTCTTTTTTACCCCAAAGCGCCCAGGGATTCACGCCCATCATCGCTCCGCCATCGGTGAAGTAATGGCCGGAATCTACCTTGAATAGCTTCATTATTCGTCTGTTCTTCTGCCGTGATCTCCTCTTTTGGGAGGACGTCTGTTGGGGTAGTATTTGGGTTTGCGGTAGCTGCCTTTGTCTTTGCGCTCCCGATATCCCCTTCTATCCGGGTTTGCGGCCTGCTTATTCTGAGGAGCAGCTTTGCGGGGCGGCTTCCCTTTGAACTTGATCGCTTTGGTACCGGTCTGGCTCAGCACTTCCTGCTCGGAGAGTTTGGTAGGAAACACGATGATGCGCTTTTTATCGCCATCACCCACGGTGAGCGTACGCAGACCTTTTTGCCGCTTTACATATTGATGGATAATGCGGCGCTGGGAGGAGTGCATGGGGTCCAAAGTGAGCGGTTTGCCGCTTTGCCGCGTTTCCTGGATGCGGGATACAAAGCGGCGCAGGAAGTATTGATCCTTCTTTTCTCTATAACCTTCGCTATCCAGATAGATGGTGCTGAGGCGGCGATCGGAATCAAAGACGCGGTTGAGAAAGTATTGGAGCGTATCCAGCATGCTGCCATTTTTGCCGATCAGGAAGCCCGGTTCACTCACTCCCATGATCTCCAGATACACAACCTTGCCTTCTCTGCGTGCGTCTATCTTTTCAAAATTTACGCCCATTTTCTGCAGTAAAAGCTGCAGATACAATTTCACTCTATCTTCGATTTCGGGCACATCGAAGCTGACGACGGCGGTTTTGGAAGCGAAGAGGCCCAAAAAGCCGGCTCGCGGTTTTTTGATTACCTCATAACTGAGCTCCCAATCCCGGACTTTATATTCTTCGCGAAAAGCGGCGATCACAGCTTCCACGCTGGATCCGCTTCTTTTTATCTTAGTCATTTAGTAATAGTATCCTTGGTTTTAATCTTTTTTTGCAGGCTATATTGCCTGAAGGCTGAGAAGATGCTATACACGGTGTAATACAGCACCAGGCCGGAGGGCAGGCCTTTGAAGATGAAAAACATCATCACCGGCATGATATAGCTCATCATTTTGCTCGTTTGTTGAGCTTGTTTCTGTTGTTCGGTCATCTTGCTCTCGTCCGGTGTGGGTGGCTTGACAAAGCGGCTCTGCACAATCATCACCACACTCATGAGAATGGGCAACACGTAGTATTTATCGGGCAGAGAGAGGTCTTTCCACCAGAGGATAAAGCTTGCATTGCGCATATCCAGAGTGTAGCGCAAGACGTTGTAGAGCGAGATCAGAATCGGCATATTGATCAGCAGGGGAATCCACATGATGCAGCCACCGAAAACGTTGACTCCGTGCTCCTGCTGCAATTTTACCATTTCTCTCCTCTGGGCCTCCATATCGTTGGGATATTTCTTGCGGATGGCCTCCATCTGAGGCTGAATCTCCTGCATCTTGAGGTTTGCTTCCATACCCTTGCGGGTCAGCGGTTGTTGGATGGAGGTGAGGATTAGAGAGAGAATCAGGGAAAAGACGATGATCACCAAGCCATAGTTGGGCAAATACTTATGCAAAAACTTGAGGAAGTTGGCGATCAGATTGGCCAACCAGCGCAACCAGCCCGGACCGCGCTCGGCGATCTGATCCATCTGCTGGCCATAGGTGGATAATATGTCATAATCCGCAGGCCCGGCATAGATGAGAAACTCCTGATCCCAAGCCACTTTGCCCGCACTGCTCTTGGCAGAAAGATTCATGGCGGGATTGCCGGTCTCGCTATTGGCATAGCCATTGAACTCGTTGATCAGGTTGGGTTCGCGCTCGGCTAAGGCGATGGTGAAATACTTGCTGCGCAAAGCAGCCCAGCTAAAGTTTTGAACACTGCCGGAAACGGGCTTTTTCTTCAGCTTGGCCAGCTGCAACTTCTGGCTCTCGTTGTTGACACAATAGACAAACTTATAATCCTGTGCCTTGTACTTGGTATAAGTTTCACTATCGGCTATTCCGGCATCAAAATCCAGGGCCAAGCCATGGATATTGCCCATGTTCTGAATGTTTACGGCGGTGTGAATCCCGTATTTATCGTCCAGACGATAGCTGCGTCTGACTACCGGCGTGGCCTCATCGCCGAGATAAAAGACCAGCTCCAGGGAGTCCACACTCACACTGTAATTGAAATTCACATCTTTCAGGGAGCTCTGAGTGGCGGGATGGAAGATCGTGAGGTCTGCCACTTTACGGCCCTGAGGGATGAGCGTCACGAGGGTGTCTGCCTGCACAACGTGTTCTTTGAGCATTACTTGCGCAATAGCGCCACCGAGCGTGGAAAAGTCCACTTTCATCACCTCGTTTTCCAGGGTGATGATGGAAGTCTGCTCGGGATTCACCCGCAGGCTATCGCCAAAGTAAGACGGCTGGAAAACAGCACTTTGCTGCACGCTATCCACAGGTGCAGTTTGAGTGGCAAGCGAATCTGCCGCCGCTTCAGGGACGGGAGCGGGTTTCCAGATAAACTGATTGAACACAAAGTAGAGGGCAAACATCAATAAGATGGCGAGAAGGGTTCTTTTTTCCATTATTCAGGCCTCGTAGATTTAGGGAAGGGGGTCATAACCACCGGGGTTGAAAGGGTTGCAGCGCAAAACTCTGTAGATGCTCAGACCCAGGGCTTTGAAGACATTGTATTTTTCAAAAGCCTGCAAAGCATAGCGGCTGCAACTGGGTGTGAATCGGCAAGTGGGCACCATCAAAGGTGAAAGCGCAAGCTGATAAAAGCGGATCAGGATGATAAAGAGCCAATTTGGCAGACGCAGGATCACTTTAAAGAGCGATCCTTCAGGCTTTGGATGATCTGATGAAGCTGTTCGCAGAGTGAAGGCCATGATAGCTGTGCAGCACCGACGCGGGCAATCAAATTGAGCTTAAAGCCATCCGGAAGCAGCTGTTCATTGCTGCGCATGAAGGCTTTGATCCGCCGTTTAAGCTTGTTGCGCTGATGGGCCTTGCCGATGTTTTTGCCGATGGTGATGCCCAGGGAAAATTCCGCATCAGAGCTGGTAACTGCTGCCAAAAAGTGTTCAGACCGCAGGTAGAATTCACAAGGGAAAAGGCTCCTGTACTCATGGTGCCGCGTAATAAAACGCGCCATAGCTTAAGCGCTGAGCGTCTTTCTCCCTTTGGCACGACGACGCGCCAAAACTTTACGACCATTGTGAGAGGCCATGCGAATGCGAAAGCCGTGGGTATTCTTCCTCGATCGGTTGGAAGGTTGATATGTACGTTTCATTGTAGTGATATACTCCTATTATAGTATTAAAAATAACTGCTTAAACCATGATTTTGAAAGAGCCCTCGCTGTCAAGCATTTTTCAATATTTGTACACAATGTGGCAACAGGACAAAGCCAAGCCAAGCGCTTCCGCACAATATCATCAAACACCGCAGCACACTGTATTCAAGCCTGAGAGCACACCCTCACGAGCTTGCCCAGCCCCAACCTCAGCTCTTGCCACCAAACACGCCCTCCTGCCCCATCCCCCAAAAAGACCTGCCCGGATCCTGCAAATAACCAAGACTCACCCAAACTATCACCTACCAATTCGGTAGGCGTTGATTCCCCCCTGCCGCCACCGGAAACGGAGGGCCTTTTTGAAAAATTTGACCTCAGCACCGCTTTTGCGAAAACAAATCCGCCCTCTAAAACGTCGATTTCATGCGGCCTCCCTTAGGCCCTCCTGTGGGTCTCCTTTGGGATCCACAAGTAACCCAAAGAAAACCCAAGAGTTACGCATTCGAGCGCCAGGGAAATCCGAGGGTGGGCGAGGGAGGGTCAAAAGTCAAAGGTTGAGGAGAGCGCAGGTTTTTGGCAAGTATTTTTCCACGCGAACCCTGTACGGGCGCTTGCCAAAGCGCCGCTGGTAGCCGGAGCTTGCCAAAGCGCCGCAGTAGGGTCGGTCGCTGGACCGACCATTTACCGTTGCTCAAGTGAGCAACGGATGTTTCCATCGGCACTCAAGCGAGTGCCGTTAAGGTCGCTATGGCAAGCGACCATACAAGAGCACCCGCATCTGCACCCCAGCTTGGTAGATGGTAAATAAAGCGGCTTCGCCGCTGTAAACATCAAGCTGCGCTTGATTGCGGCGCTTTGGCAAGCTCCGGCTACCTCGGTCGCTATGGCAAGCGACCATACAAGAGCATCTGCACCTCCAGCGCAGCTTCTCTCCCTATTCGACAGGTTCGTGTAATTCGTGGAAAAACAAAGAGCCCCAAAACCACGCGCACCTCAACAGCAACTACCCGTATACCAATCACTTGCGCCAGCACTAACAACTAACAACTAACAACTAACAACTGGCCGGCGAAGCCGCCCCTCCCTCACAAGCAAAGCCCCGGGATAAACCCCCGAGGCTTTGATATATTGCTATATTTTAAGGTTTATTTCTTCAGCACCAGCTTCTTGGCGGCCTGATAGCTGCCTGCGCTCATCTTATAGAGATACACGCCGGAAGACAGGGCTCTGCCGGAGCCATCGCAGCCGTCCCAATTGAGCTTGTAATATCCGGGGGCGTCGTGGCTTTGCGAGAAGCTGCGCACTATCTGCCCTTTGAGGTTGTAGATATCTATCCTCACCTGGGCGGGGTCTTTGAGCTGGTAACGGATGGTGGTATCAGGATTGAAGGGGTTGGGATAGGCGTTTTCCAGCCTGGTAACCAGCGGGATGGGAGGCGCGCCGGGCCCTCCGCCTGTGCTGTAGACCACGCTGGCGGGCCCGTGGAAGCCAACTTTGCCATCCAGATCCACATTTTGCAGCCAGTAGTAATAGGTTCCGTCTTGCTGCAATTCCTCATCCACGTAGATATAGGTCTGTGCGATGGAGGTGTTTGTGCCTTCGATCAGCTCGGAGACTTTGAGCGCAGAACTCAGGTCTGAAGCGTCGTTGCGGTAGACGTTGTAGCCCAGGAGATTGCTTTCCGTCTGTGAAGTCCAGGTGAGCTGCACGTAGTTTTCCGCGGTGAGCGTAGCAGAGAAATGCGAGAGCTCCACGGGCAAGGTGGGGTTGTTGTCGGGACTGAGGACTACGTAGACATCACCCTTAGCGCCGGTGAAGTCGATGCCGCTGAGCGTGACCGTCCCGCTCCCTGATGAAACCGTCAGAGGGAAGGGTGTGGCTTGATGCCAGCTTCCACCCCAATAGCCCATGAGATACCAGTCGCCGGCTGTAGAGATGGTGAAGGTGAGGGTAACGTTGTTATCTCCTCCGGTGTAGCCGGCAATATGTGAAGTTGCAGGGTCCAGATTGGGCAGGTCGGCCATTGCCGGTGTGTTTTCGTCTACTCCCGGGACGATGAACAGATCATGGTTGGAGACGAAGGTGGCGCCGGTCACGTTGCTGGCAGGATAAGACGTACCCGCTATGATATCGGGAGCCCAAACATCCATGGTGGCACTCAGATTAAGATTGGGGTTGACGGCGTCGTTGGAGTGTATGGTGATCAGGGCCTGGTAAGTGCCCACCGCCATACCGACGGCAGAGAAATTGGCGGTGATGGTGGTGCTCGCTCCTGCGGCAAGTGTGCCGGAGAGAGGTGCTACGCTCAGCCATGGTATATTTTCCAGCAGAACTATAGAGCCCGAGAGAGTGTGGGGTTCTGCTAGATAGTTATCACCATTAATAGTCCAAGGCAGAGTAAGACTGCCACTGAAGCTTGAGGCTATGCTCACGTTGACCGTAGCGGTGGCGGATTCATTCATGTGAATATATCCGTTGCCGTAGGAATTCACGCCGTGCCAAGTGATGGTTACACCGTTGCCGCTGCTCACATCCGGAGTCAATGGTCCACCACTACCGCCCACGAAGTCGGTAAAGCTGTTCACAGTCACACCCGCGGGGAAAGTGATGATTACGTCCGTGAGCCATTCGTTGTCTGTGCTGCCGTTGTATACGGTGAAGGTCCAATCCACCGTGGTACCGGGCAGATAATCCGTAGCATCCGAGGTTAAGGTGCTGCCTGCGATGCTTTTGCCTTGGTCGGTAACTGCTTGGGTTTTGCCGTGAGCTTTAGAGTTTTGTCTCTCCATACCAATGTTGAAGGTAAGGGGCTTACTACCGCTGTTGGTGATGGTAAAGCTGTCTGTGCCCTGGGTATCTACCCTCAGGTTGGCAGAGAGAGCGTTGTTGTCGATGCTGATAATGGGCGGAATATAACCCATACCGCTCACCGCAATGTTAACGTTGGGGTCGTTGCTGGAATTGTTGGCAATTACCACGTTACCGTTGTAAGCGATAGCTTCGGAAGGTGCAAAAGAGAGGTTGTAGGTTTTGCTGGCGCCTGCGTTAATGCTGAAAGCCAAGCTGTTGCGGCTTTCTTTTCCTGTCGTATGGACTTTGGCAAAACGACCTGACTCAGCCACAGTATAACCTGCAGGTGTGGTGATGGTTCCGGTAAGAGTCTGATTCCCAACGTTCTGAATGGTGAAGGTCTGCACTTCGGTGTTACCCACGGCTACATCGCCATATTCCAGAGAAGTGGGATTGACCATGATCATGGGACCTGAAGGGATGGCCTGCGTGATCAGCCTGAGGTTGGGACGTTGTTCGGAGATATAACCACCACTAAAGACGTCGGTCTGGTCAGCAGAGTCAAGGCGTGTAAAGCGGTAACCGTTGGTAACCGCAGTGTACTGAGTGGTTCCACTGCTGCTGTAAGAACCGATTTGGCTAAAGGCGGTGTCAACCACAATGTTTTGATTTCCATCCCAGTAGAATGGAGTGGAGAGGGTATACATATTCCAGCCGGTGGCTGTGGGCTGGAAGGAAGAACGTCTCCAGACCTGAGTGAGGCCGGTGGCGATCCAGTCGGATACGTTGGTAGCGTTGGTGTGTCCCATACGGACAACGTAATTGGGCATGGCCTGGGTCGGCAAGCCGGTGATATTGAAACCAAGCCCGGTGATATTGATGGGACCGAATACTCCGGCAGCGTTGAGTTCCGCCTTGGTATATACGGACTGCCCGTGCAGGCTTTTGTAATAAACGTTGACGGGACAGGCGGTGGAATTGCCGTTGGAATCGGTACCGCTGCCGAGGATGACGCTGGTAGGCACATTGGCGGTGGGCGTGGCCTGAACCGTGTTGGAGGGCTCAGAAACGCCGTCACTATAGACAGCGGTCACGTAGTAGGAATAGGTGGTCTCGTTCACTACGGCGTTGTCTGTGTAAGTGAGCGCTGTGACCGTATTCAGCAGGCTGCCATTGCGATAGATGCGGTAACTTGTGGGAGTTCCGGATATTGGGGCTTGCCAGTTGAGGGTCACATAGCCGTTGCGGGGTATGGCGCTGAGGTTACGGGGAGGATTCCAGCTTGTTCCGCTCACAGTAAAGGGATAGTAGTTTGAATCCGAATGGCTTGTGCCCAAGAGGCTGATGCGGATGTGCACGTTGGTGCTGTTGTTCATGGAAGGCACGCCATACCAGGTGTAACTGCCGCTATTGCTCACGTTTGTTGCGATCTGAGTCCAGCTTTGGCCGCCATTGCTGCTGTACTCCAGTTTCACGCTTCCCGTATAGGCTTTGCTCTTCCAGGTGATTACCCTGTTATCGCCGCTCTGCCAGACTTCTCCCCCATGCGGGTAGGTGAGCTGAATATCCGATATTTTCACCTTGAAAGTGATCGTATTGCCGGCAGAACCCACGTCAAAGAGGTTCAAACCTCCGGCTGAGCCATCACCCAAAAAGCCGTTGGGCGTGGTTGCTTCGCTGAGCTCGGTGCGCCCGGTTTGCGCTGAAAAGTGGGCCTGGTTCAGGTTGCCATCCACGCTGTTGGTACCACCCGGCCTGTAGATATAGAGTTCATCGGGAGGGCCTTGGGCATTGCCTTCCTCATCCGTATCCAGCCGGTAGACCAGCAGTCCGGTGCCCGGAAGGTTGCCGTCGTAGGTGCCGTCCGACTTTCTATATTCCAACACATAGTATTCATCCGCTTTCCAGCTATTGATGCGGTAGATATTGTTGGTGGAGGAAGACGCCACCGGGGAAAGTGTATAAGTTCCGGAGGTGGTGATGGTGGGAACGTTGCTGATCCACTGCCCGTACCTGTGTTTCATCCAAGCACCCATGTGTTGAGGCGGATTGAGGTTGGCAGCCATCAAGTCCCAACTCCCTATAGGTGTGATAGTTCTGTCATAATATCTATACAGGTCCGGCGCTCCCAGGCTGTGGAACATCTCATGCGAAAGCACGCTGGCACCGGAATAATCCAATGAGTTCTCCAGTTGGAAATTGAATTCCCACACACGCTTGCCATTTATCCTGGCGTCGACAGTATAGAGAGCCCATTTGTGCGGCCAGAGCAGATCTGACCAGCCATCTGTGGCACCCTGGATGATGAAGCAAACGTTATCCACGTAGCCATCGTTGTCTCCGTCGATATTCAAAGAAGTGGGAATCCCCGATCTCACACCTTCCACAGCCCGCTTCAGCATCTGCTGTTCACGTTCTGTGCGCTGGTCATGTCCAGAATAGCCATTGGGGTTGTTAGAGGCGTCATAGGGCTGGAAGAAACTGCGTGGATAGGTGTCTGTGTAGCAAACCACTGTATTCCCACTGGGCGCAGGGTAGAAGTGAGAATTGATGGTGAGCTGATTATAGGAAGCTGCCTGGAAATAGCGCTTCATCGAGTTGTCTGTGGTGGAGTTGAAAATCTGCTGATAGGTACTGAAGGGAGTGCTGAAATTGGGGCTATCCGAAAACTTGACGAAGATCACGATGTTGTTCAATTGCCCTGAATGTGGGGCGCGGGCATTGGAGTAATCCCGCATATCTGCATAGCGATCGTATTTGGCTTTGATCTCTTCCCTGCTCAGGTTCAGTCCCGGTGTGATGTTACGCATGGATGGGCTATCTCTTCCCACTAACAAATCTGAGGGAACTAGGCTGCCACGCTCCTGCATGGCATAGACGTAGGCGCCGCTTTCGTCCTTTACGATAGTATAGTTGTTCTCATCGTGCAGCCAGTTGTGAAACTCGTCACCGCTGGCATAGATGTTGATCCTGCTTCCATCCGGCTGAGTAGCCTCAACGGGTAAGAAGCTGTGAGGTGCTGCCACCAAGTGGGCGACAATCATAAGCAGGCTTAGGATTGCCAAGCATGCAATTCTTCTCATTTTATCCTCTTTACTAAAAGTCTATTCAGGCCCATCGACCCGTTACACTGTTTTTACACCGGTGCTAAAAGTCAAGTTTTTTATTCTGCAGCTACATGGGGCTTGAGCATCGCAGGCAGCTCACAAAGCGGGCACAAGCGGCTTCATGAGTGGGATAAATCAAAAGCCCCGAGATGGGCTCCCGAGGCTTTCCTTTGGTTGATGTGGTAATCTCTTACTTCTTGAGGACTATTTTCTTGGCGGCACGATAGCTACCTGCGCTCATCTTATACAGATACACGCCTGAGGACAGAGCTCTGCCGGAGCTGTCGCAGCCATCCCAGATGACATGATAGTAACCTGGCGCAGCGTGACTTTGCACAAAGCTGCGCACTCTCTGGCCTTTGAGGTTGTAGATGTCTATCTTCACCTCGGCGGGATCCTTGAGCTGATAGCGAATGGTGGTGGCGGGATTAAAGGGATTGGGATAGGCATTTTCCAGCCTGGTGACCAGCGGGATGGGCGGGGCACCTGTTCCGCCTTCGGTGCTGAAAAGCACGCTGGCGGGTCCATGGAAGTTGACGCTGCCATCCAGTTCCACATTTTGCAGCCAGTAGTAGTAGGTTCCATCCTGCTCCAACTCCTCATCCACGTAGATATAAGTCTGTGCAATGGAAGTGTTTGTGCCTTCTATCAGCTCAGAGATTTTGCGGGCTGAGGAAAGGTCTGCAGCATCGCTGCGATAGACGTTGTAGCCCAGGAGGTTGCTTTCTGTCTGTGAAGTCCAAGTGAGCTGCACGAAGTTCTCCGCAGTCACTGTAGCGGAGAAATGAGACAGCTCCACGGGCAGGGTGGCAGGGTCTCCACTATTACTGAGGACAACGTAGACATCACCCTTGGCGGTGAAATCAATACCGCTCAAAGTGACAGTGCCCGTTCCTGACGACACGACCAGGGGGAAGGGTGTGGCTTGATGCCAGCTCCCGCCCCAATAGCCTATCAGATAATAGGTGCCTTCTGTGCTGATATTGAAGGTGAGGCTAACGTTGCTGCCGGTACCGGAGTAGCCGGCAATAAACGCATTCGCAGGATTGAGGTTGGGCAAGGCGGCTATAGCCGGCGTGCTTTCATCAACACCCTCGACAACGGATAGCTCATCGTTGGAGTTGAAGGTCGCACCAGGTATGTCACCGACCGGATAATCCACACCGGGGAAGAGGTTATCCTGTTCAATTGATACCAGAGTCAGCTTGAGATTGGGACGGTAGCTGGGGGTATACTTAATGTTAAAGGCATTGGTTTGGTCATAATCATCACTGCGCACGTAACAATAGCCTTTGGTTTTATTTGTGTACTGGACGGTTCCGGATTGGTGGCAGGAACTAACGAGCCCAAAGGCGGTGTCCACCACAATGTTATCGGTTCCATTCCACTCGAAGGGAGTGGAGAGGGTTAAGATATCCCAGCCGGTAACTAAGGGCTTGTAGGAGCTGCTGCTCCAGACCTGAGTGAGACCGGTGGAAACCCAGTTAGATGCATCGGAGGCGGTGGTGTGTCCCATCCGGATGATGTAATTGGGCATGGAGCGCGCAGGCAGACCGGTGATATTGAACCCAATCTGGGTGATACTGCCGGGACCAAATACGCCGGCATCGTTGAGTTCCGCTTTGGTATAAACCGACTGCCCGTGCAGGCTTTTGTAATACACGTTGATGGGACAGGCGCTGGTGATACCGGTGGAGTCAGTGCCTGAGCCAAGAACGACTTCTGAGATCACGGTGGAACTGGGAATGGCCTGAGCTGTATTGGATGGGCCGGACTCTCCGCCGGCATAGACAGCGGTCACATGGTAGCTGTAAGCAGTCCCATTCACTATCGCGTAGTCGGTATAGGTGAAGCCATTAATCGTAGCAAGCGGGCTGCCATTGCGATAAACTCGAAGAGCGGCAGGGTAGCCGCCAAGCGGAGCCAAGCATTTAAGCTTCACAAAGCCATTGCCGGGCGTAGCTTTGAGGTCGTTGGGAGGATTGAGGGTAGAACCCAAAACTTTGAAGGGAGAGCTGTTTGAATCTGACTGCGTGGTACCCGTGAGGCTGACGCGGATGTGCACATTCTCACTATTGTTCATAGATGCAACGTTATGCCAGGTGAAACTGCCGGTATTGCTCACATTGGTTGCGATCAGGTTCCAGCTTTGCCCTCCATCGCTGCTGCATTCGATTTCCACAGTCGCCTCGGAGGACTTGCTCTTCCAGGTGATCACTTTGTTTTCGCCGCTATTCCACACCTCTCCCCCATGCGGATAGGTGAGCTGAATATCCGAGATTTTCACCTTGAAGCTGATCGTTTCCCCCGCATAACCTACGTCATAGAGATTCAGGCCTCCGGCTGAGCCATCACTCAAAAACCCGCTTAGTGTCGTCGCTTCGCTGATTTCGGTGCGACCGCTCTGTTGGGAAAAGAAAGCCTGATTCAGGTTGCCATCCACGCTGTTTGTCCCACCCGGTCTGTAGACATAGAGCTCATCGGGAGGGCCATCGGCGTTGCCGTATTTACTCTCATTCAGCCGGTAGACCAACAGTCCTGTGCCGGGCAGGTTGCCATCGTAGGTACCGTCCGACTTTCTATACTCCAATACATAGCATTCATCCGCATTCCAGCTATTGATGCGATAGATATTATTGGTGGAGGAAGATGCCACCGGGTGCAGGGTATAGGTTCCGGATGTGGTGATGGTGGGCACGTTGCTGACCCACTGTCCGTATTTGTGTTTCATCCAGGTACCCATGTGTTGAGGTGGATTCAGGTTGCTGGCCATCAGGTCCCACCTTCCTACGGGAGTGATAGTCCTGTCATAATATCTATACAGGTCCGGAGCTCCCAAGCTATGGAACATCTCGTGGGCGAGCACGCTGGCACCGGAGTAGTTGAGCGAATTCTCCAATTGGAAGTTAAACTCCCACACCCTTTTACCATTGATGGTGGCGGTAACGGAATAGAGAGACCATTGGTGTGGCCAAAGCAGGTCTGCCCAACCGTCAGTCGCCCCTTGGATGATGAAGCAAACGTTATCCACTTTGCCATCGCCATCTCCATCAACATTCAAGGTGGTAGGTATCTGTGCACTCACACCATCCACAGCCCTCTTCAGCAGCGCATGCTCACGCTGCCGGCGCTGGCTATCTCCGGAGTAGCCATTGGGGTTGGAAGCGCTATGAGGCTGGAAGTAACTGCGAGGGTAGGTGTCTGTATAACTGGTCACTATGTTCCCATTGGGTGCAGGGTAGAAATAGGAGTCTACGTTTAACTGATTATAAGAGGCGGCCCGGAAATAGCGTTTCATCGAGTTGGCTGCCTCGGCGTTGAACATCTGCTGATAGTTGCTTAATGGAGTGCTGAAATCGGGGCTGTCAGAAAACTTGATAAAGATCACGATGTTGTTCAATTGACCGGTGTGCGGTGCGCCTCTTCCGGAGTAATCCCGCATATCCGCATAGCGATCGTATTTGGCCTTGATCTCATCCCGGCTGAGGTTTAGCCCGGGTGTGATGTTACGCATGATTGGCAGGTCTCTTCCCACCAATAAATCCGAGGGAACCAGGCTGCCACGCTCCTGCATGGCATAGACGTAGGCCCCTCTATCGTCCTTGACTATAGTGTAATTATGTTCGTCATGCAGCCAGTTGTGAAACTCGTCACCACTGGCATAGATGTGGATCCTGCTCCCGTCCGGCTGAGTTGCCTCAATCGGTAGGAAGCTGTGAGGTGCAGCCACCAAGTTTGTGCCAACCAAGACCATGACCAAGAATGCCAAGTATGCAATACGTCTCATCTGGTACCTCTCAATTTACCATGTCGTTTTCTGCCTACTGTCACTCACATAAACACCGCTATAGTTGCGGTAACAAGTTCTAATACAATGTCTTAATGGTTACTACTTTGGGGGGCACGAATCTAATGACCATCGACTCGCAAACCAGGTGGAGTCGGTAGTCAAATGATATTATAATCGGAGTGGTTACATAAGTCAAATGTTTTTTCAGAAAAAGCTATTTTTATACCTTGGGAAAGAGCTCCAAGAGCGGGATTCGGCAGATGAACGTGATTCACCTCGGTGCTGATTTGGCTATATGGTTTTAGGGGACAGATTCCAAGAAGCTAAGGATTGAAGCGCTTCTTTGGGTAATGATGGGGTTGCCGCTGTGGCTTCCATAATTCCACAACACGGGTGCTCTTTGTTGCAATACACACCGCTCTTGAACTTTCTTTTTTCTCCCACGAATTACACGAATTAAGGGGGCAGCTAACGCTGGCTTTTTTCTGCGGGCGGTGACCGCCTCCTTAGCTAACCGCCCGGTGATTACTCGGAGCCACTCGGGAAAAACCCGAGTATCACCACGGCATCACCCCGTGGGTCGGTAAGGGCCAAGGGGGAGAAGAAAGAGAGCAACAAAAAGGGGACGGAGCTTTTTCACTCCATCCCCGCAATACTGATGCGCTTCAGAGCCATCCGGGCTGAGGCCCAGAGCACGCTTATCCCGGAAGCCAGCGCAGCGACTGATAGCTTAATCCGGATACGTGAGCGTGCAGTCCTGCGAGACCTTGATCCAATAGCCCTTACCAGGCTCCATGTTGCCGGGATAACTGCCCAAGTGATTCACTTCCTGCAGATATGAGGCAATGGAAGCCAGGGCGATGGAGGTGGGCTTAGCCGCTTCGGGCAGGTAGGAAACGAGGTTCCAGCCGGCCTTGAGGCTGATGGGCGTAGCGGAGGCTTGCACCTGCGCCCCACTCACCGTCAGAATGGCAGGGGCAGTCATATTCACCCAGTAGCCACCGCTCACAGTCAGCTCTTCCAGGGTATTGAAATACTCAGCCATGGAAGGCATATAGCTGTAGCGTTCGTTCTTGATCTGGATGAGGCCGGGCATACCCGCAAAAACATCCTCCACCGCGTAGGAAGCGGGCACTTTGTTCAGGCTGATCAGGTTCCAGCCGGCGTTGAGGCTGATCTCCAAGTCGTTGGGAAGCTCGCCAAAGACCACGTTGACAGGCGTCATCTGGCCTGCATTGACGGTCACCTGCACCTCCTGAGGCTCGTAGCCAAACGTGGAGACGGTGAGGGTGTAGGTGCCGGGCTGGAGATAACGGTAGAAGTCGCCGTGTGTAGCGTCTGTCTCAATGATGGAGTAGGTGTTGTCGTAGCCGGCGATGCTGATCTCTGCCATCAGGGGATTGCCATGCACGTCCACAACCGTGCCGTGTATGCCGTCCAAGGCCAGTTCCAGATAACTGAGCATGGCTTCGTAGTTGTAGTTCCAATAATCCGGCATGGTGGAAGCAGCGGGCAGCTTGGTGTTTGAGCATTCGATAGTCACCTCACGTCCGTTGCGCGTGTAGTTCATCCAATCCTGGCGTCCACCGGAAATCCTGTACCAATCGGCACCATTGATGATACCGTTGGAGCTGATGCCGGTAAAGTAGCCGCTGGGGCCGTTTGCCTGGGCATTGGAGGCATAAACCAGGCTGGAGGATATGAACCAGGCGTCGTCTGCATGCAGGGTGTAGGTGTAATCCCAAGGGTAGTTCACCACTTCCGCTCCGCCATGGAAGTTTGCGCCAAACACGAAGTTGTGGCTATTGGCAAAGTCCATCATGGCCTGCGTTTCTGGCTGGATGGCGCCCTGGTTGAGGCTGCCGTCGTAGTTGGGATAATTGCGGTTGAGGTCTACCCCATTGGCGTTGTAGCGGCGGGCGTTGGCCACGGTGTTGTCTCCACCGTAGTAAGTGCCGTCGGGATTGGTGTTTGGTGCGATGTAGAGCTCCATCGAATTGACGATATTGGTGAGGCGGGGATTGGTTCCGTATTGACTGAGCAGGGTGTCGATGAGGCGCAGCATCAGCATCCAGCCGGTGGTCTCATCGCCATGCATGGTGCTGGAGAGCAGCACTTCTGGCTCCTGCTCCTCGCTGGCCACGTTGTCCGAAATCTTGGCGACCAGGATGGCACGTCCGTTGGCGGTGGTGCCCACGTTGATGATCTGGCAGAGCTGCGGATAAGTGGCGGCAAAGCTGTTCATCATCGCCACGTAGGCGCTGTAGGTGGGATAGCTGTCCCAGTTTTTGGCCTCGCTGACATCGGAGCTCATCACCACGGGAAATTCACTGGAGGGAGCCGGCAGCAGTTGGGTATTGTAGCCCAATGCGCTGAACTGAGCCCATTCAGAGTCGTTGGCATAGGCATAGACCCAGTTTCCCTTCACGTTGTCGATGGAGATTATCTCAGTGAGGCTTTGCAACTGGGTTTTGTCTATGAGTTCAAACCGGAAGTAATACTGGGTCCACTCCCCTGCCACCAAGGGCAGGGAGAGCAGAACCAGCATAATCGCTATGATTAGGTTTTTCATATTAGTTTTTGATTGCCTTGATGTAGTAGAAGGCCATGGGAAGCTCGGTGAGGTCGCTGTACATCAAGCCCGTGATATTGGAGCCCACCATCTCGTAGGTTCCGTAAGGATCAGTGGAACGCCAGACTTCGTAGTAATCGGCGTTATCCACGGCATTCCAGGTGATGCTGAAGCCACCGTCGATCTTGGTGATGCCTGTGATCACAGGAGTATCGAGCTCGGTGATCTCGATCACGCTGATGGGAACGGGGCTGGCTGTGGTTCCGATCACTTCGCCAAAGCCAAGTGTGTAGGTCTCGCTGGCGTCGTAGACCAGGTTGGCGCTGTAGTCGTAGATCTTGAAGCTGATTGCTTCGCCATCTGCAGCCAGGTTTACCACCAAGGTCACGTAGGCGTTTCCACCATCCACCACCACATCGGCGATGCCGCGGCATTCGCTGCCCACAAAGGCGCCGACCACGTCGTTGAGTCCGGCTGGCACTGCGTAGATGCTCACAATACCGTGAATGGTGCCTGAATTGGGATAGACGACGGGCGTCCAGTCGGGACCGGTAACCGGGTTGACGGTTACCACCACGCTGTCGTAGGCGTAGGTGTGACCGTCATAGACGGAGAAGGTGATGGTTTCGCTGCCGGTCCAGTTTTGGGCGGCAGTGAAGCTCACGTTGAGACCGCTGATTTCCACCAGGACGTTGGTGTTGCCGCTGTAGCCTAAGGTGAGGGGATCGGAGTCTGCATCGGAGACGTAAGGGGTGAAATCCACTGTCAGGCTGCCGTTGCGGTCAAATGCGAAGGTATCAGGCAGGTTGATGGTGGGAGCGTGGTTGCCATCTTCCCAGACGTCCATGGTGGCATACACGATCTGGCTGGGATTGACAGGATCGTTGGAATAGATGGTGAGCTGAGCTTCGTAGGTGCCTGCCGGCTTGCCGATGGCAGAGAAGTAGGCGGTGACTGTGATGCTTTCGCCTCCAGCTAAATTGCCGGCGAGGGGATCTATGCTCAGCCAGTCAATGGGAGGGAAGTCTTGAGCCAGCGTAATGCTGCCGGAGAGGGTGTGAGGTTCGGAGCCCCATCCGTCACCGTTGAGGGTCCAGGGCAGATTGAGGTCGCCGCTGAAGCCGGTGCCTATGGTCACATTGACCGTAGCGGAAGCGGATTCATTCCCGTGGATCAAGCCATAACCGTAGGAGTTTTCACCGTGCCAGGTAATGGTTACACCATCGCCACTGGTAACATCCGGAGTCAAGGGCCCACCGCTGCCGCCCACGAAGCCTGTGGTGCTGTTTACAGTCACGCCGGCGGGGAAGGTGATGATCACGTCTTCAAGCCATTCTGCACTCGTACTACCGTTGTATACGGTGAAGGTCCAGTCCACCGTGGTGCCTGGGAGGTAATCCGTGGCATCCAGGGTCAAGGTGCTGCCTGCGATGCTCTTGTCCTGACCGGAAGCTGCCTGCAGTCCGCTATTGGCCCTGGAAGGCAGCTCTTCCATAGTGATATTGAAGCTGAGAGGCTTACTGCCAAAGTTGGTGATGGTGAAGCTGTCCGTACCCTCGGTATCCACCTGCAGATAGGCATAGAGAGCGTCGTTGTCGATGTTGAGGGTGGGCGGGATGTAGCCCGTGCCGCTCACTGCGATGCTGACGCTGGCTTCGTTGGTTGAGTTGTTGGCGATCACCACGTTGCCGTTGTAAGCGATCGCTTCGGTGGGAGCGAAACTGAGGCTGTAGGTCTTACTGGAGCCGGCGTTGATACTGAAAGTAAGGCTATTGCGGCTTGCCTTTCCTGTCATCGGGACTTCTGTGGAACGACCAGCCTCTGCCACAGTGTAACCTGCAGGCGTGGTGATGGTACCGGTGAGCGTCTCATCACCAAGGTTCTGAATGGTGAAGGTCTGCACTTCAGTGGTGCCCACGGCTACTTCGTCATATTCCAAGCTGGTGGGGTTGACCACGATCATGGGGCCGCCTTCGTTGGGAAGCAGGATCAGCTTGAGATTGGGACGGTAGCTGGAGGTTGAACCCCCGCTGAAGACGCCGGTCTGATCAGCGCCGTCTGCGCGCACAAAACGGTAGCCGTTGCTCATGCTGGTGTTCTGAGTGGTACCGCTGCCGTTGTAGGAACCGATCAAGTTGAAGGCAGTGTCCACTACGATATTGTCCGTTCCGTTCCAGAGGAAGGGGGTGGAGAGGGTGTACATATTCCAGCCCGTTTCTGTGGGTCGATAGGAGGCACTGCTCCAAACCTGGGTGAGGAGCTCTTCAGGGATCCAGTTAGTGACGTCGACAGCGGTGGTGTGTCCCATGCGGACCACGAAATCGGGCATTGTTCGGGCTGGCACGCCAGTGACATTGAAACCGATCTGGGTAATATTGATGGGGCCATACACTCCGGCAGCGTTGAGTTCCGCAGCGGTATAAACCGACTGACCGTGCAGGCTTTGCCAATAAACGTTGATGGGACAGGCTCCATAATTGCCGTTGGAGCTGGTGCCTGTGCCGAGGATGACTTCGGTGAGCACGACGGCGGTGGGCATGGCCTCAACTGTGTTGGAGGGATCGGAATACTCATCGCCATAAGCTGCAACCACATAGTAGCTGTAGGTGGTTTCGTTCACTACGGCGTTGTCGGTGTGAGTGAGGCCGGTGACCGTGGTCAGCAGGCTGCCATCACGGTAGATGCGGTAGCTTGTAGGAGTGCCGCTCAGCGGGGCTTCCCAAGCAAGTTCCACATAGCCGTTGCGAGGTATGGCAGTCAGGTTCTGAGGCGGATAGAGCACTCCTTCTGCTGGGAAGAGCTTCAGCTTCAGGTTGGGCAGGTTGCTGCTGGCAGTCAGCGAAGTGGGCTGTGAGTTATCGCTGCGCTCCTGCCTGACTCGGGCGGGAGAAGCAGTGGTATAGGTCCACAAAGGATAACTTGATGTCCAGGATTGCTCTCCCTTGATAGTGAGGATGGAGAGGTTGGTGCCGTCATGAGGGAACTGATTATCCAGGTCCACCTCCATCCAGCCGCTGGTAGCCGTGTTGGGCCAAGTGCCACTATAAACCTGGGTATAGCCTGCTGTAGAGTGGGATCCAGTTGCCAAGGTGCTGGAACTGGTGTTCTTCATGTAGACGGTCACAGCTTCAATGACATTCGTGTCAGAACCACTGTCTTTGTAATAGCCAATGGACTTGATGGTACCTGCGGTGCCGATCTCGGAAGCCAGGTAGATGGCTTCATGGCCTGAATAGTTGTGATAGCGGTTGAGGGGGTAGTAATAGGAAGAGGTACCGTTACCGATGACCACTTCAGGAGGTGAACCAACTTCCACGTTTTTGGTGATGTTGGCAGTGTATTGACCGGCTGTAGCGTTAAAGACAAAATCCACCAAAGAGCCTTGGGGCATGGAGGCGTCAGCTGTAACCGTAAAGCTGAGATTGGTGTTACCTCCTGCGGGTATGGCGTTGAAATTGACTGTGCCATTGTTGACCGTGATGCCTGTCGCAGAGCAGTTCAGGGTGGCAGTTCCACCCGGAGAGGCGGCACCACCACTGTTGGAGAGCGGCATGATGACGGTCACGGTTTCACCCGGATCCAAACGTCCATTGCTCTTGGCAGAGTCATCAATGGTCAGCTCCCCAAAAGCTAATTCCGGTGCGTTCAAAGTAAGGGTGAAATTGTAAGTCCAGGGATTGTGACCACTCATGGTCATAGTGATGGTGAAGTTGGCCACAGTGCCATTGGCGACGTTGTCGGCAATGGAGATGGCAAAGGCGTCATCAGCGAGCACGGATGCTCCGGCAGCCAGACTGCTGATGGTATGGTTTGCGTCGGTGATGGTGATGCCGGGGGTGGAGCAACTCAGCGCAGCGCTCACATTAGTGGCAGCCTGATTGCCCACGTTTTCAAAGGTCACATCCAGGTAGCCGCTTTCGTTGTACTCGGGAATGTCGTTGTTGGCATCATCATAAGCCACTGCGCTCACGGTCATGAAGGGTCCGCTGGAGGGCATGACGGTGATGTCTGCAATCGTGGTGATGCGGTTTTGTGCGGTGAGCACCAGCTTGGCGGTTCCGGGTGTGGTGAAGGGCTCGATGGTGAGATTCAGGTTTCCGGAAGCGTCGGTGATGCCAGCACCGTAGATCACGCCGTTCATGCTAAGGCCGATGCGGGTGTAGGGAGCAGCGCCGGTGATGGCGTAGTTTGCGTGGCCGATCATGATCTGGGTGGGATAGGAGGCCGGATTGGCGGTGGGAACGCCCAGATAAGGCATCAGCGAAGGATCGCCCATGATGTGGTAGACTTCCCAATAGTAGTTTGAGCGCGAGCTGCCGCTCTGCTGCACTGCCAGGTTGCCGGCGTAGATGGTTTCACCGGTGGTGGTGGCCCACTTGGAATAATCCTCTCCGTGGGTGTGGAACATGGCGTCGTAAGCGCCCAATTTGGTGGCGTCATATGCCGGGGCTTGGCCGTTGATATTGGTTTTGTAGCCCACGGCCCAGTAATAGTCTTCATTCCAGTAGGTGCTGTCTATACCGCCGATATAGGCCACACCGCCGCCATCGGCTTTGCGGATCACGGCTTCGCCAAAGCAGGGGCTGGAGTAGTCAAAATGGTTGGTGATACAGCAGTTGCCCACCATCACACCATATTTGCCGGAGTTGGTCATGGCATTCACGTGGGAGGTGGTAAAGCTGGGATTGTGCCAGGAGGTTTCACTGCCGTGGGCGGTGTAAACGATGTAGCCGCGACCCTCGTTGGCATTGGCTCTGATCTGCTCGGCACTGTTGCCGGATTCGGGATAGAGATAGTTGTTTGAAGTGATGCCATGCGCAGCGTTGAAGTACTGGGTGGTGGCATAGCGGATGGCACCGTTGCCATGCGTGGTAGCCCAGCTGCTGTCTACACCTGCGATGAGCACTGTCTTGCCCAGATAGCTGAGGTCTGGCATCTCTGTCTTTTCAAAGGTGATGGTCTTATGGATAACGTTGGCCAGCTCGGTGGCGGATGAAACGGAGAAGCGGCCATGATACATTTCCGGCATGAAGTCATTACCACTGAGGCGCACGTAGGTGAGGTCGGTGACGTAGTTGGTGGTATCACCGGTGTTGGTGGCAACGGCGATGCTGCCGGATTCGTCTCCGATGATGATCAGATAGGTGGGCGCCGGGTCTTGAGCCGTGGCGGAGTTCCACAGGTTTTGCATATAGTTTTTGATGGCGGTGTTGTTGTTTGCCACGTCGCCACCGCTGCCGACAGAGACTACGTTTACGGCGAAGCCCTGCTGCGTCTTCCAATCCACGTAGCTCTGGATATTGTTGGTATAACCAACCGGGCAGAGGATGACCATCTTGGTGGGATGGCGCACTTCTACAGTGCGATTAGCTGCATCCCAATTGAAGAAGGTGCGGGCATAAAGCTGCTCAAACTCCCAGGAGGCAGTCCGGGCCAGCATATCTGCCGTGGCACCCAGGTCAGGATTGATAAAATCTATGCGGACATCCAAGTTTTCCATGATTTGGATGCTGTTGGTGACGGGGTTGTAACGCACGGGATAGAAGTCGAGAGCAAAGACGCGTACGCCGCGCATGATGCCCATTTCAGATACTTCCACCCACTCGCGGGTGTTGAATGCGTTTTTGCGATAAAGCGCTTCGTTTACCACAAAGGGAATGGTGGCGGGATCGGCGGATTTGGAGATGGGCTCCTGCGCCGGGATGATGCGATTTTTGAGCGTATTCGCTTTGCTGTCCATTTCCCGCATCTGTTGCGTATTGAGGGTGAAGCGGACTTCCGCACCCAAAGGCACGGAGATCATCCTGCGAAGCATGGGCAGCTTGGGCTCACCCACTTCGGTGCTGAAGCCCCAACCTTCGATGGAAAGCTCGTCAAAGGTGCCTTCCTTGGTCTGGACTTCCATGATTTTAAGCTCGCCAACCTGATAGTTGACGTCAAAACCGAGATCGCTGTTGTTCCTGAGCGCAGCCCGGTTTGGGTTAGGGCTCAGCTCCACCTGCCGGCTCTGGGCGGTAAGAGCGAAAGCCGCGGTCAATATCACTGCCAAAAGCAGCAATATCTTGGCTTGAAACTTGAAGTTCATTAAGGTTCTCCTTATTTGGATTCATTATTTTGGTAGTATCAAGAAAAGAATGCCGAAGCGCTCTTCACAGACAGAGCGCCTCATGGGCGGACAAGTGCCTGTTTGGGCGGTATTTGTCAATAAAAAAAACATTCTCCGTCGCATTCCCGAATGATAAGGGAGTGCAAGTTCTATTCCAATCAAGCGATTTCCTTTCTGATCGGGAATCCGGTTCATGCCCGGGAGCGGGTGCGGGAATCAACAGCGCAGCGCTTGGGGTTGCATTTTGTGCTTGACATATTTCGGCCTTCAATTAATTAGGTATTCAATTAAATACCAAACAAAGGAGAAACAATGTCAGATTCATTCTACAAGGCTATTTCAGACCGTACACGACGGGAAATTCTTTCCCTGCTGCGGCGTAAAGGGCCGATGTCTGTGAACGAGATCGCGGGCAATTTCACAATCAGCCTGCCCGCCATCAGTGAGCATCTGAAGGTGTTGCGCAATGCGGACCTCGTCTCCACCCGCAAGGAAAAGCAATTTGTCTTTTACAGCCTCAATACCACGGTGCTTGAAGATCTGGGCAGGTGGATACTGGATCTGATCCAAAAAAAGGAGGTAAATGATGACTAAACTCAGGAAGTACAAATGGGCGCTGCTGGTAATGGTGTTGCACGTGGCGGCGGTGCTCTGGTTTGCCACTCAACTGCCTGCGGATGCGCAGGTTCCCATCCATTGGAACTTTCAAAACCAGATCGACGGCTGGACAGGACGCACGGCAGGCCTCGTTTGGGGGATTGGTTTTAATGTGTTGATGTTTCTGCTGCTCTATTTGTTCCACTGGTATTCACCCTGGTACAAGAAAAACGCCGAGCGGTTTGACAAGGTCCTGCCGCCGCTCACCACCACGCTGCTGAGCAGCTTTGCCGCCATCAGCCTCTACTCTCTGTATGTGGCCAAATGGGGCGAGGTGTCCGGCGTGAATCTAATCTTGGTGTTGATCGGCTTGATGCTGATGTTTTTTGGCAATCTGCTGCCGAAAGTGCCCAAGAATACACTCATGGGCATCCGCACACCCTGGACCATAGCCAATGAACTGATCTGGGAAAAGACGCACCGGCTGGGCGGCTGGTTGTTTGTGATCGGAGGCATCATCATGATCCTGAAGGGTCTGATCCTGCCGGAATCTGCCTGGTTTCAAAATGTAACCACGGTTTTGGCCCTTGGCTGCCTGTTCTATCCCGGGCTGCACTCTTTTATCCTGTATAAGAGATTGGAAAAGTGAGGAACATTATGGCAAGCTGCGCTTGAGGCGGCGGCTAAGCGGGTATTACACCCTGGCAGGAAAACAGACAACATTTGACCGATTTCGTATCCCTGCTATCGGCAAGGAGTTACAGACTTGGCTTGGGGGATTTTTCTTCATGAGCACGAGGTCGTCAGGGTATATTATAGAGGGAGCTTTTATTTGAAGTGGATACAACAAGCCGGGGTGAAGATGGATGCCACTTGGTCAACGGGCTTAAAAGGCACGCACCATCAGGGCTGCGGACTTCGCACTTGACATATAGCGTCCAGATATAATCCTGGATCAAAACAGATAAGGGAGCCTTCATGGATATCACTTTTTGGAGCTGGAACGTAAACGGCCTCAGAGCCATCATACAAAAGGATTTTATCAAGACGATACAGGCGGAAAAGCCGGACTTTCTCTGCGTGCAGGAGACCAAGCTGCAGGAGCATCAGATACCCGGAGAGCTGGACGCTTTGACGGGGTATCAGAGGTATTGGTCTCATGCCGAGCGCAAGGGCTATTCCGGCACGCTGACCATGGCTGCCTTTGAGCCGCTGAAGACGGAGTATGCCATTGGCGTGGAAGAGTTTGACACCGAGGGGCGGATCGTGATGAACGAATATGAGAAGTTTGTCCTCTATAATATCTACTTCCCCAATGGGCAGCAAAATGAGACCCGGCTGGATTATAAGCTGCGCTTTTATGACCGTTTCTTTGAGGTGATGCAAGAGAAGCGCAAGACGGGCAAGATGATCATCGTGGCGGGAGATTACAACACGGCGCACCATCCGATTGATCTGGCGCGACCCAAGGAAAACGAGAAAACTTCAGGCTTTTTGCCCATCGAAAGAGAGTGGCTGGACAAGATCGTAAAACACGGCTGGGTGGACACTTTCCGCCATTTTCATCCCGAGCCGCACCGCTATTCGTGGTGGAGCTACAGGGCGGGTGCGAGGGTGAGGAACGTGGGCTGGAGGATAGACTATTTCTTTGTGGATCAAGAACATCTGGACTGGGTGAAAGATGCGGACATCCGCGATGATGTGATGGGCTCAGATCACTGTCCCGTGACGCTGACCATCAGTATTTGAGCAGCGGGTAGAGATCAGGCCGGGCCTTGCCCCCGGATAGATCAGAAGCTGTATTGGATGCTTACTCCGGAATCTGAAAAGCGGAGCCTGAGGTCTTGTTTATTGGCGTCAAAATCCTTGAGATGCGCATCCACAAAGGCATCGATCATGCTGAGCGCCGCTGTGATGCCTATCCACCAGACGTCGTTGTTGAATCTATCCGTATAGCGCTGCTCCAGTTGCCGGTAGCGGTTTACTTCCCAGGCATCGGTGCTGTTTGTGGCCTTGGTGCGATAGTCCTTCAGTTTGCTATCGTTTTGAACGGCGGAGCTGATCAAATATCCCTGCACGCCGATCACCACTCCGGCTTTGATCCAGGCGTGGTTGTAAAGCTGTCCACCGCCGGGGATTACAGCACTGAGCAGCAGGGCTTTGGTGGGCTGGGAGAGCGGTTTGGCCCTGCAGATACTGGGCAGCAGGCAGAGGAGGCACAGCAGCAGGATGAGGATGGGTTTGGAGCTCTTCATGGGGATGGACTCAGCGGTAAAAGCTGTGGAGATCGAGCTGTAAGAGCCGCTCCAGTTGCGGGCCTTCTCTCCAGGAGTAGTCGGGATGAGTGTCAAAATCCAGGGCGGTGTCGATGATTTTCACCGCAGCGTGACAGGAGGAAAAGAGGTCGTATCCATTGAGGATGCCGGCCAAAAGAAATGAAGCAAACATATCTCCGGAGCCGGGATGCTTGCCTTCCTTGATGCCGTAGGCGATGGTCTGCCAGCGGTCTTGATCCTCATCATACACGCCGCAGAGACGCTCGTGCGTATTCACGGAGGGGATGCTGCTGATCGCTATCTGGCGGGGCCCCAACTCACAGAGCTGCTTGGCGATGGCTTCCCAATCCAGCCGTGCATCTTCGAGGGATTCCTCGCCCAAAAGAAAGGCTACTTCGCTGGTGTTGGGCGTGATGAGGTCTGCCTTTGCCACCAGGCGGCGCATGGCGGGTATCATGTCTGCATCATAGCAGGAATAGAGCACTTCCTGGTCTCCCAAAACGGGGTCTACCAAGATGAAGGTGTCATCTTTGGCCAGGGTATCTATGGCACGGATGAGGATGTCCACCTGATCCGGCCCACCCAAAAAACCGCTGTAGATGGCGTCAAAATGGGTCTTTAGCTCCTGCCAGTGATCGATAAAGGTGTTCAGCCCGTCATCAAAGGGCAGGAAGGAGTAGCCCGGGTGGTCTGTATTGGCAGAAAGTATGGCTGTGGGCAGAGCTGCGACTCTAATGCCGAGGCGGTAGAAGACGGCAATGGCGACCACGAGCGAAGTGTGGCCAATGCCGGAGAGATCGTGAGCGGCTAAGACTCGTTTGGAAAGTGCTTGCATTTTGTTCCTGTAATGATGTTTTTTAGGGGGGATTGAAAAGTGGACGAGCGGATAAAAAAAGTCTATCCGCTCGCCACAAGTTAAGTTGATTAATGGTTTTCCTTACAGAGCTCCATCAGCACACCCAGGGTTGATTTGGGGTGCAGGAAAGCTATATCGGCTTTATGGGCTCCGGGACGGGGTGTTTTGTCTATGAGGCGAATGCCTTTTTCCTCTGTTTCTTTGAGCGCTGCTTCCAGGTCATCGACTGCAAAGGCAACGTGTTGCACGCCTTCGCCTCTTTTTTCGATAAACTTGGCTACAGGGCTATCTTCAGATGTGGGCGCCACGAGCTCGATGCGTGTGTCGCCAACGGGGAAAAAGGCTACTTTCACCATCTGAGAAGGGACTTCTTCCACTCCTTCGAGAGTGAGGCCCAGCTTTTCATAGAGGGCAATCCCTTCGTCCAAATCCTTCACTGCGATGCCGATGTGACTGACCTTCTTGATCATTTCTTGCTCCCGCTCATATACTGATCCGCCAAATCATAGCCGATCTCCAGAGCTTTGAGGTTGAGGTCTACAAAGGCTGGTTTCACGCTCAGTTTCAGGGAAGTGGCAAGAGATTCTTCTTTGACCACCTTGGTGAGGCGCACCAGGAATCCCAAAGCGAGGATGTTGGTGCTGATGGCGGAACCGAGCCTTTCGATGGCGATGTCTGTGAAGGGAAGTTCGTAGGTGTTGTCAGCTGCCAGAGCGATGTTTTTCACGTAGGTGGTATCCACGATAAGGATGCCGTCTTCTCTGAGATCGAAGAGGTATTTATCGCAGGCTTCCTGCGTGAGGGCGAGCAGGCAGTTGAAGTTCATAGCTTCAGGGTAGTAGATTTCTCTGTCGCTGATGATCACGTCTGCGCGTGAAGAACCCCCACGGGATTCCGGGCCATAGCTCTGGGTTTGGGTTACGTGACGTTTATCGATCACAGCGGCTCTTGCCAGGATAATGCTGGCTAAGATGAGGCCTTGACCACCGCTGCCGGAAAGTCTGATTTCATAGTTCTTCATTCTTCATCTCCCATGGCAGAAACACGTTCGAGTAAGTCTGCATACAATTCAGAATATTCTGGCTTGACCTCTTTGATCAGAGTTCCACGGACGATTTTGCCTTCCACCTTTTCAGGAGGCAGCTTGTCCACGGCTGAAAGTGGGATGGAGTTGTCCCGCATCTCTTTCATCATCTGGCTGGGGCCACCCTTTTTATTGAGGCGTCCGTAGATGACGGGGCAGGCACTCACCACTTCGATGAGGCTGAAGCCGGGATGCGTGAGGGAATCGACCACCATCCTCTGCACTTCTTGCGTGTGGAAAGCGGTGGTGCGGGCCACGTGTGTGGCTCCTGCGCCAATGGCGAGCTTGCAGATATCAAAATCCGGCTCTATGTTGCCATAAGGCGCTGTGGTGGCGATCGCCTCGTGAGGCGTGGTGGGCGAAGCCTGGCCGCCGGTCATGCCGTAGATGTTGTTGTTGATCAGGATTACAGTGAGATCAAGGTTGCGTCTGGCAGCGTGGATCAGGTGGTTGCCACCGATCGCTGTGCAGTCTCCATCACCGGTGACGACAATCACCTTCAGATGGGGTTTGTACATCTTGATGCCTGTGGCAAAGGCGATGGCTCTTCCATGCAGGGTGTGAAGCGTATTGAAGTCCACATACACGGGCATACGTGAAGAACAACCGATACCGGATACCATCACGACGTCATCGCGGTCTATCTCCAGGCTGGCAACGCCTCTGATGATGGAACCAAGTACGATTCCATTGCTGCAGCCGGCACACCAGACGTGCGGGAACTTTTTATCGTGTCTGAGATAATCATGCACTACTTTTTGGGGTATATTGGCCATTACATCACCTCCTTGACTTTACTGAGGATTTCGTTTGGTGTGAGCATCTGTCCATTGACCTTGGTGAGGCCTACCACTGTGCCTTCGCTCTTGTCACGGGTCAGGCGTTTGATCTCACGGATAAACTGGCCCTGGTTGAGCTCGGGAACGATCACGGCTTCAACGTCTTGCAGCATCTTGCGCACCGCTTCATCCGGGAAGGGCCAGATGGTGAGCGGACGCAACAGCCCAAGCTTGATGCCTTCGCTGCGAGCCATCGCTACGGCAGCTTTGGCAGAGCGAGCGGTGATGCCTGCTGCAAAGATCGCTATCGTGGCATCTTCCATCTGATGGCTTTCTATCTGGACCAAGTCTCGGATATTATAGGTGATTTTATTGCGCAGACGGGCCATCATTTCGGCTCCTTCAGCGGGCTTATTGGTGGGGAAGCCAAGCGCGTCGTGAGTGAGGCCTGTCACGTGGAATCTATATCCTTCGCCATAGCTGGCCAAAGGTGAGAGATACTTTTGGTCTTTATCATAGTGCTTGTACCAATGAGGCGGCACATTGGGCTTGATCCTGCTGATCACGCGGGTGTTTCTGAGGTCTGGCAAGAGCACGGATTCCCGCATATGACCGATCACCTCATCCAGCAAGAGCACCACGCAGGTGCGGTACTTTTCGCTGAGGTTGATGGCCCTGATGGTGAGCTCGTAGCTTTCCTTCACGCTATCGGGGTAAAGGACGATGGCAGGGCTGTCTCCATGTGAACCCCAGCGGGCTTGCATGATGTCAGCCTGAGAGGGGCTGGTGGGCATACCTGTGGATGGGCCTGCTCTTTGAACGTTTACCACCACGCAGGGTGTCTCGGTGATCTTGGCAAAGCCAATGCCTTCCTGCATGAGGGAAAATCCGGGGCCACTGGTGGCAGTGAGCGCTTTGGCTCCTGCCAATGAAGCGCCTGTGATGGCACAAATACTGGCAATTTCATCTTCCATCTGGATGAAGACGCCGCCACGCTTGGGAAGCTCACGCGCCAAGATTTCGGCAATCTCCGTGGAAGGTGTGATGGGATAACCGGCAAAGAAATTGCAACCGGCATCCAAAGCTCCATAAGCTACGGCTTCGTTGCCCTGCATCAGCACGTTTTTGCGCTCGTGCTTCTGTTCAAGCTCCTCCAAAGGACCGGGAACTTTCACTTCTGCTTCAGTTGCTTTGGCTTTGGGTTTGGCTTTCGCCTTGGGGGCAGCAGTTTTGGTGTTTTCTTTTGCTTTTGACATTTCTTTTCTTACTCCTTAGCGCTCCTTGGCACCGGTGATGGCAAAGTCTGGGCATAGCCTATCACAAGTCTCACAATGAATGCATTTTTCCGGATTCGCTACATAAGGTGAGCCATCCGCTCGACGTCCAAGGCACCCGGTGGGACAAAACGCCACACAGATACCACACTTTTTGCACCAGTTGTAATAGATCCACACGGGAGAACTCCGGTCTCCCGGGTCTTTTACCTCGGTGATTTCGACTTCCATTTTCTCTGGAATGTCTTCTTCTCGGATGATCATGCCTGACTTGTCTCTCTGGACTTTTTTGGGCATCTTTTCCTCCATATATCTTGTTATTGTTAAATAAAGATTTAGACGGCTCTCCCCCGCCTTTGAAAAGCCAAGGGCAGGGGAGAGATACTTGAACAATTATTACTTGTTGTGATTTGCGATCTGCTTCTTGTAGAAATCACCCAGGCGCTTGGCACCTTCGCGGTTTGTCTCCTCGCTTTCGTAGGAGAAGTTCAGACGCATGGTGTGATGGCCGCCACCGTCGCAGAAGAAGGAGGTGCCAGCCACATAGGCTACGTTTGCTTCCTTGATACAATCAAGCAGCACGGCGTTGGTATCGAGGTATTCGGGGCCTTCCAGCATCAGGAACAGTCCACCTTCAGGACGCGTCCAGGTAAACTCTTCCGGCATGAAGTCTTCCAGGGCTTTCAGCATGCCTTTCTGCTTTACGCTGTACATCTTTTTGATCTCTTCGATCTTGCTGTCCAAGAGACCTTTTTCCATAAAGCGGGCGGCGATGCGCTGCGTGAAGGGCGGGGTGCAGAGATCTGCCGATTGTTTGGCAACGACGATCTTATCCAGGACGTCTGGATGACCGATCACCCAACCAATTCTGAAGCCGGGGCAGAAGATTTTGGAGAAGGTGCCCAAAAGGATCACGTGGCCGGTGCCATCGAGTTCATAGATAGTCTTTTGCTCTTCACCTTCGTAGCGCAGCTCACGATAGGGGCTGTCTTCGAGGATGAGGATGTCATAACGGCGGGCAATATCCAGGATTTCTCTCCTTCTGCGCTCGCTCATGGTCATGCCGGCGGGGTTGTGGAAGTCCGGAATCAGATAGATGAATTTGGGTCTCTTACCCTGAGCAATCTGTTCTTTGATCCTCTCTTCCATGTAGACGGGGTCTTCGCCCTCTTCATCCATGGGGATGCCTATCATTTTGGCACCGTAGGAGTTGAAGGCGTTGATGCCGCCCAGGTAGGAAGGCAGGCCCACGATCACGGGATCGCCCGGATCGATGAAGATTCTGCCAACGAGGTCAAGTGCCTGCTGAGAGGCTGTGGTGATGATTACGTTTTCCATGCCGATGTTCAAACCTTGAGCATTGTATCTCTTAACCAAGAGTTCACGCAACAGGGTGTCACCTTCGGTGGAGCCATACTGCAGGGCAATGTTGGCTTCGTTGTCCATCACTTCGTTCATGACTTCTTTGAGTTCTTTGACGGGGAATGTAAGCGGGGAGGGGAATCCTCCGGAGAATGAGATGAGGCCGGGCTGTCCCAAATACTTGAGCAGCTCGCGGATAGCGGAACGCTTCATACCTTTTGCACTGGTAGATAACGCAGCTTGTAAATCGGTGATCATGATGATCCTCCATCTATATTATTTTTGTCATATACGAGTACTTTCTTATTGGTCTTGCGCCACTCCTGATATGCAGCTTTGATCTGAAGCTCCCAGACGATGCGCTTGTCGTTGTCTTCAAAAGTAACAATATCAATGTAGTGAGTGCGCTTGCTTTTTCCAATAAAACTCTTGCGGGGAAATTCCACCACGATCTCGCCGTCGTAGTTGAGGATGGCGATTTCGTTCAGAAAAACCCCATCGGCGATCTGGATAACCGCACGTGCTTCCACACTTCCAGACTGTACATCCCGAAAGTGTATATTCATTTTTCACTCCTTTTATCCATATGTCACCAAGGTATATTTCAAGCCCATTTTGGTCAAGCTCTTTTTTAGTCCATCTGCTGTGAAGAGCTCAAAATCAGCACACAATGAACCGCAACGCCACCTGAACCGCTGACACCCAGTCCTTCCTCTGTGGTGGCTTTGAGGGAAATCTGGCCGGTATCTGCACACAAAATGGATGCGATATTGCTGCGCATGGCTTCGATATAGGGTTTGAGCCTGGGCTGTTCACACACAATGGTGGCATCCAGATTGGCCAATTGATAGCCCCGGGAAGAAACCATCTGCCACACGGCTTCAAGCAGCTTGCCGCTATCGGCGTCTTTATATTGGGGATCGGAGGGCGGGAAGTGTGTTCCAATATCACCCAGGGCCAAAGCTCCCAAGAGAGCGTCCATCACGGCATGAAGGAGTACATCCGCATCTGAATGGCCCAGCAGGCCATATTCGTGCTCGATCTTGATCCCACCCAGGATGAGCGGACGACCCCTCACCAATTTATGGACGTCGTAGCCTTGGCCTATCCTGAACATGGCTCAATCCACCGTGATAGATTTGGAAACGTTTTTGGGCACATCGGGATGCACGCCGTGGTCTGCGATGCCCAGCCTGTCCAGCTTCCTCATCTTGCGGATGCTCATCTTAAGCGCCAGAAGCTGCAAGACGACGGTGGCTGAGAAGCAGGTGAGCAAGCTGTCATTGGTTTTGGGCAAGAAGATGTAGTTCCAGCCATAATAGCGGTCTTTGTCGGGCTTTTCGGATGCGTATTTGAGCAGGTTATCGTTTTCCTCTGCAATCACATAGGTATCCGCACCCCTGATTTTGTGGGTATTGATCTGAGAGATGGTGAGGTTGACATCCCTTTCGCTGGGGCCGGTGACGTAGATCAGAGGATAGTTTCTATACATGGGCTCGATGAAGTCCTTCTCTCTGATGACGTTATTGAAGATCTTGTAGCCTTCGGCACTGAGGTTGAAGGGCTTGGCAGCGGTAAAGATCCAGGCGCTGAGCGCTCTGACGATCTCTATCATCTCCTTGCGGTCCACTTTATGCTCGGTGCATTGAACGCCGACGTCGTCCAGTGCGTCGGTGAAAGTTTTGCTGTAGTTGCGCACGTGTTTGAGCCCAAAGACGGTATTTTTGCCCAAGATGGTATTTGGCCCGTGCTTAAACTCGCTGGCTTCCTTACCTTCGGCGTGATTGAGCACCGTTTCCCTGATCTTCAAAGCGCCTTCCATGGCCACACCGGTGATCTTGGTAGCCAAAATATGCAGGGAGGGCTCCATATAGATCTTGGCCGCCACGGCGTCGATGATATCTGCAGTATTGGTAACGGTTTCCTTGATCAGCTCAGGGATGTAGGCCAGGTTTTTGAAGCGCACCTCCAGCTGAGCCTGCTTTTCACTCTTTTCCTTTTTGCTCCAGCCGTTATCGGTCTCTTCCAGGATCATCTTCGCGGTGCGTATCGCCAGATAGTAGAGCAGCGTGATCTGGTTCATGAAGCTTTTGGTGGCCGGCACGGCGATCTCGGGCCCACAGAGGATGGGAATGGCCACGTCGCTCTTTTCCTGGCCCAGGGTGGAGTTCATGTTGTTTACCAGCACCACTTTGGATACATCCAGTCCGGAGGCATCAATATCGTTGAAGATGTCTATCAAATCTTTGGTTTCGCCGGATTGCGAGACGCCGATGATCAAGTCGTGATCTTTGAGGCAGTTTGAATACTCGCCCCTGAAGTCGCCCGGCAGGATGGGGATAATCTCAAAACCTGCGATTTCATTGAAGAACAGCGAGGCAACCTTGGTGGCGTGGAAGCTGGTTCCGCAGGCGATGGTATAGGCTCTGCGCTGGTGTTGCATGGTTTCCTTGATCAGCTTCAAAAACTTCAGCACTTCGCTCTCAAATTCCGCAACGCTCTTCAGCTCGCACACGCTATCCAGAGCCTTGGCCAAAGCGATGCGCGAGAGCTCATAATCGTCTCCTACCAGCTCGATGAAGACGTTCTTTTCATTGCAGAAGAAGTACTTCTTATCAAAGTCTTGTTTGAGGGCGACGTCGAAGATCTCAGGAAAGTCTTTTTGGCAGATGGGGAAGAAATCCTGCCACTGTGGCGATGCGTGATATTCGTCAAAGACCTTTTTGCGGCTGACGGGATCCTCTGCCTGCATAAGCTTTGAGGTCAACTCCTCCAAAGCATGGATCAAATCATTGCTTTCCAAAAGCTTATACATCCTCTTGCCCGTGTTTGAGCCACCCGAAAAGAGCTTCACAAGCTTGCCCGTGGATTCCACCTCGGCAAAGATCTCCTGCTCCATGAAGAATTCATATTGCGACAGGAGCTGCACGTCTTCCGCTCTCAGCTTGGAATACACCGCTTGCGTGGGGATCTCGTCGCCCTTGGTATACTCTTCATCCTTTTGATTGAAATGTTTGAAGCAGAGGTCTTTACCGGCATAAACCCGGAAGTAATCCGCGTTATATTCCACAAACTCGCCTTCGCGCAGATTCACCAGCATCTTGGTAAACTTCAGCACGGCAGTGAGATCGCTGGAAGCCAGGGCAAACTTGCCGCCATCCAGTTCACCCACGCCAAAATAGAGGCTGCTGCCGCTCTTGATCGCCCAAAGCGTACGCGTCTCGGGATGCACGATCACCGCTGCAAAGGAGCCCACCAAGTCCTGCCCTGCACTCACAATAGCCCGGCGCATACTGGCCTTGATCTCGTCGGGGTTGTCCGGTTCTTCTGCCTTTTCCAGCTCGATGTCAAAATAGTGCTCCACCGTGTGAACCACTATCTCGCCATCGTTGTCGCTCACCACGGTGTGTCCTTCCTTGGTGAGGAAAGCCTTGAGCTCACGGGTGTTGGTGATGTTTCCATTGTGAGCACCGTAGAGATGACGCTTGCACCTAACTTCATGCGGCTGAGCATTTTCCTTGTTGACAGCGCCGAAAGTCGCCCAACGCACCTGTCCACAAAATATCTGCCCGCCCTGGCGTTCTATACCCAGGGTCTTGACCAAGGTACTGGGAGCGCCCACATCCTTGAGCAATACTATATCTTCGCCCTCTGCCTGGAAGGCAGCGCCGGTGGAATCAAAGCCACGATACTCCAATGCCCGCAGCAACTGCGCGGCATATTGCCCCAAGTTTGGCTGCACTTTTGCCAAAGCCAAACCCAAGACTCCACATCCCATGCCAAAGACGGGTATGCGAATGCTGGGGTTGAACTTTGCGACCTTCCCGGCCAGGCGTCTCAGCCAGGAATTGTATACCCTTAAAATACTCTTAATAATCATAATAAGTCCTTTGTATAATGCTTGATGAGCAGAGTCGCCAATAGCAGGTCTGCCTCATCCGTAATCTTGATATTCAATGCATCCGATTCCAAGGCTCGCACCTGCGCCCCATAATGCTGCACCAAAGCGGCATCATCTGTGGCTTCAAAGCCCTCCTGCCTCGCTTTTTGATGAGCGTCGCAGATGAGCCCGTATTCAAATGCCTGAGGCGTGAGCGCTTGCACCAAGTTTTCCCGCGGGACGTGCCGCAAGATCAACCCATCCTTCACCTCTTTGATGCTGGGCTTGACCTTGGCCACAGGAATCACGGCAGGACAGCGTTTCAGCACCCCGGCAAGTTCGTCGATCACGCTTTTTTGCAGCAGAGGCCGCACACCGTCGTGGATAAACACCCATTTACTGCCTTGAGGACAGGCCTGCAAGCCGTTATAGACGGATTCCTGCCGGGTCTTGCCTCCGGAAACCACCTTGATCCGCTTGCCCAAATGATGTTCTCTTATCAGCTGCTCGGTGGTTTTCAGTTCATCTGCCGGAGCGGTGACCACGATTTCGTCTATCAGGGCGGATTCTACAAAAGGAATGATAGCCCGGATCAAGATGGGAAGCCCGTCAAGCTGCAGAAACTGTTTCTTGAGATCACCGCCCATCCTGAGCCCACTGCCGGCGGCAGTGACGATGGCTACATTCACTCCTTCCATAGATAAAACACTCCTCTGGCTTCGCGTTTGACGCTGAGTTTGCCTTGCAGATTGAGCTCACGCAGGATTTTGCTTACTTCGTTGATGTGTGCACCCAGGGTGATGGAAAGGTCTTCTGCGGTGCAGGGGCGCCGCGTGAGCACAGCCTGAATCTGCGCAATGAAGTCATCGCTCACCGGCTGTAACACGCTGAGAGCGGATTTGGCGATCACCTCCACCGGCATGGCGAGGCGTGCCGAAAACAGCCTTTGGATGCTATGCAGCAGCTCCGGTGGCGCAGCTTGCACCCATTCTTCCGCTCCGGGACGGTCAAGTGCATTGAGCTGAACCAAGTCCGGCCTGATCTGCTCAATCGCCTCCATCATGGCTTCCAGCTCTTCCGGCACATCGTTTATTCCTTGGATGATAAACACTTCCAGCCAGATTTGCCCCTCATATTCATTTCTGAGGTCGATCAGGCTTTGGATCAGCGTCTCTATCCTGAGCTGCGGATGCGGCCGGTTTATCTTTTCATAGCTCGCCTGCGAAGCGGAATCCAGCGACGGCAGGATCAAGTCGCAGGGCAAAACTTCCCGGCGCAACTGCTCGTCATAGAGCAGGGTTCCATTGGTAAGCAGGGCGAGTTTATATTCCGGATAATGTGTTTTTATGTGTTTTATCACCCGCCCGATGCCGCTATTGAGCGTAGGCTCTCCGGCTCCGGAAAAGGTGATATAATCGAGGTGTGGCTTCTGTTTCAGCGCTCTGTCCAGCTCTGCCAGCACACCATCTATTTCGATGTATTCCGCACGTTCCACCAAGAGGTCGGTGGTACGCTGAACTTCACAGTAGACGCAGTTTAAACTGCAATATTTAAAGGGGGCCAAATCCACGCCCAAGCTCAAGCCCAGGCGTCTGGAATTTACAGGGCCAAAGAGATGACGGTATTTATTCATTTAAAATGTGGTTCCAAATTGCAGGTGCGGTTCCCAACCGCCTTCATCGAGATTATATGCATAGTCAAAGCCGATGAGGCCAAAGGGGCTGCGGATGCGTATTCCGGCACCCGTGCCTTTTTTAAACTTGAGGAAGTTGAATTCTCTCATCTTGTTAAAGCTGTCTCCGGCATCGAAAAAGCCCAGGAAGATGATCTGGTCTCCAGCGATTGGGTAACCCACTTCTGCGCTGAAGATTATCGCTCTGGTTCCGCCTCCGGGAGGGCCCACGCTACGATCTGGGTAGCCGCGGATGCCATCCACGCCCGTGCCTCCCAGATAGAACTTTTCATCCGGCGGAGCGTCTTTACTTCGTCCATAGGGCATCACATAACCAAAGCGCCACTTATTTCTCAGCGTGATCTTTTCCCAAGCCTCTGCAAACCAGCTTACCTGCATGATCTGCTTGAAATAATCGAAGTCTCCACCCAGTACTCCGCCCGCAAGCTCTGAAAACAAAGTCAGCTGCGAGCCCTTGGTGGGGAAGAAGATATTGTCACGCGAGTCACGGGTGATGGTGGCATTCAAGGAGCTGGTATATCTCCAGGAGAGAGAATCCAGTTCCAAAAGCGTCGCATTGGCCAGGGAGTCTGCCATGATCTTTTCCATATTGGTGATGCGATACTTTTTGCTGTAGAGGGAATAGCTGCCGATGATGCGCGTGCGGTCTATCCAGGGAAGATATTGACCCAGGCGCAAGCTGGCTCCCCGTGTGGCAATCTTGTAATAAAAGGAGCTCCAATCCTTCTGTGTATAGTATAGATTGGCGCCGAAAAGTATATCTGTATCATACAAATTGGGGTTGGTGAAAGCCAGCTCAAAGTTCTGAACGCTGCCGCCAAATTCCCAGCTCAAATTGCCGGCCCAGTTGTTGCCAAAGAGGTTGTTTTGCGAGACCGAGAGCTGCCCCACAAACTTATCCTGGCTATTGTAGCCCACGGCACAGTTGGCCACGCCGGAATGCTTGTCCGTCACATCGATATACAGATCAATGTCGCCGTTTTGGTTGATGGGCAGATAATCCAAGCCTATATCCGGCTCAAAGTAACCGAGGTTGTAGATATTTTGCTGACTGCGTATCACCTGGCTCTGGCGATAGTAATCTCCCGGTGCGATGTCCAATTGACGCCGGATCACCTTTTCTTTGGTGCGTCTGTTGCCGGAAATATGAATCTGCCTCACCTTGGCGCGTGAGCCTTCGTTGATCTTCAGCGTCACGTGCAATTCCTTGTCCTTGCGGCTTTTCTCGTGTTGGATATGAGTGTAGATGTAGCCTTCGTCAAAGTACATGGAATAGACTTTGCCCAGCTGCTTTTCAAACTTGGCCTCGTCAAAAGGCTCGCCAATCTTCTGCGTAAACTGCGAAAGGATAGTGGCGCTATCAAAGTTTTCATTGCCCTCAACCGTCAGCCCACCCATCAGATACCTCTCGCCTTCGTTGATGACGATCTTCAGTTGCAAATCCTTTTCATTCAAGGGAATCAGCTCCCAGGGACCAATCTTCACATCCACAAAGCCACGCTGCTTGTAATAGGTGGCCAAATTCACCAGGTCCGTCTCAAACTTCTCCCGTTCAAAGCGTCCTGAACGCAGCAGCGATGCCACCTTGGTCTTCATCCGTTTTTGCAGAGCTGCGGATTCTATCTTCTCGTTACCTTCAAAGATAATGGATTTGAGGGCCACTCTTTTGCCTTCTTCGACCTCCACTTTCACCCTCACCCTGTTGGTCTCATCCACGTTTTCAAAGATAGTCACCCTCACGTTGTTAAAGCCTTTGCTCTTATACTCTTTGCTCAGCTTTTGCTCCAGGGTATGCTTTTGATATTCGCTCCAAAAACTACCCACCCTCAGGCTGATAAGCTCATCAACCTTGTCCTTTTTCACCGCTTTCATGCCCAGGAACTCGATATGGGCCAAAACGGGGTTTTCCACCACCTGGATGATCAGGTTCACGCCCGTGCGATAAACCTCGGAATGCACCTGGATATCCTTGTAAACCCCCATTTTATAGAGGGTTTTGATGGCGCTGGCTACCTGTTCCGGATCGAGAGGATCACCCACTCTGATACCGATAGCCGATGTCGCCAATTCCGGGGAAGTGCTTTTATTGCCTTCCACCCGGATGGCATATATGGTTTCGCCATAAGCTGATAAGCTGGCGATGCTGATCAACAGTGCAATGCACAGCAAAAGATGCTTTAATTTCATTACTTTTTTCACCTCAAATCGGTTTGAAAGACAAGTCTTTAAAAGGCCCCATTTATGTAAAGTCTTTTTTTCAGACCTGCCAAAACAGCGGTTCGGACGCTTCGGACTACACCCGACCCCCTGGAGCCCAATACTCTCATGCAATTCATTAATTTTACTCTTACTCATTTTCATAAACCTCCCTCTATAATATACCCTGACGACCTCGCTCAGACGACGAAAATCGGATATTCATAATCTCGCAACTGTTTGCCAAAGCTAAACATACAGGGTCGGTCAAATATTGTCTCTTTTTCTGCCGGAGTGTAGCACTTGGATCTGGACATCGCTATCGAGTATCAATGGAGGCACAACGGCTGCGGCCCGATTTGACCGGAAACCAGCGCTCTCAAGGTTATTTTTACAGAAAACCTGCAAAATATACCTTGACATAAATCCTGCTCTAAATATCATGCTTCCTATTGCAGGATAAGTGCAAAATTAGGAGAAGAAATGATTATTACTTTTAGCGTGCAAAACTTTCGCTCGATCCGCGAGAAAATCACCCTGGACTTTATCGCGTCATCGGACAAACACTTGGAGGAGTACTTTGTTTATGAAATCCCAAAGCCAAAGCTGAGAATCTTGCGCATGGCCATGATTTATGGGGCCAACGCTTCCGGAAAAACCAATATTTTGAAGGCCTTGGATTTTTTGCGGGAATTCATTTCGTCATCGGCCAGCGACAGAGATGCGCCCATTAAATACCTCCCCTTTGCCTTGGATAGTGAAAAACCAAGCACTTTTGAGATTGATTTCTGCCACGAGGACATTATGTACTCATACAACGTGGAGCTAAATACACAGAGAATACTATCCGAAAGATTGGACTACTATCCCAAAGGAAGAGTTGCCAATGTGTTCCAGCGCATTTACGATCCCAATATGGATACTTACCGGTATAAGTGGACTTATCGGGGCTATAGTAAAGCCATCGAGGACAGGCTGGAGCTCAGTATGCGCAATCAATCTGTTTTGGCCACCATTGCCTCCATCGAAGCCAAAGGGCCTTTGCAAAAAGCGCGTGATTGGTTTAAGTTTTATCTGCTTCGCTTGCTTGAGCCACAGCATGATCTTAAGAACCTTGTAGTTACCGCAATTGGCAACAAAAGGCTGCCTCGGGAATTTGCCCTCTCTCTGATGAAAACTGCTGATCTAATGATAAGTGATTATAGACTGATTGAAATAGAAGCGCCTGAGAATCTCCTGAAAAAGTATGAAACTCCTACGGTGGAACTGGACAATTCAGCAGATGAGCCTGCTTCCAAAGCTGCATACCTGTTGTTAGACCACAAGGTTGACGCGGGTAACTTCATTTTGGACTTTCTTGAGGAATCATCTGGCACGCAACGCTTTTTTGGCTTTACGACATTGCTGAATGAACTCATCCAAAGATCGGTCACTTTACCTATTGATGAGCTCGAAAGCTCCCTACATCATGATTTGGTTAGGCATTTCCTGTATATGTTTCTAAGCAACTCAAGTTCCGGACAGTTGCTCTTCACCACGCACAATCTCAGCTTGCTTGGCGAAAGGGAACTTGCAAGAAGAGACTGTATTTGGATCACAGACCGCAAACAGGATGGAAGCACGGAGCTCAGCAGCGTGTGGGATTATCCCGTAAGGAAAGAACACTCCATAGAAAGCCTTTACAAGAAGGGCTTCTTGGGAGGGAAACCATATCTCGGCAGCATTGATATTGAGGTGCCCAATGCCTAAGAAACGCTCGAAAAAACGGCTCAATAGACAAAAGCCTTTTAAGCGTGTGATCAAAATATTCTGCGACGGAATAACTGAGAGGCAATACATGGATTCAATTAAGCCTGATCTGCAGAATGAAAACATCGATTGGGCTATAGAACCACAAATGGGGCTTGCTGATAGATTTGAAGATGTATTTGATAAGATCCAATCGCTGTTGAAGAGTAAGGCGCATCAATACATACTGATTTTCTATATCAAAGACATGGACAACATCCACGCACAGAATCAATTCCAAGCATATAAACGAGCAAAGGAAAAATGTTTAAGCACGCAAAACGCCAGCGGCAGGGTATTCATCATTGAATCGAGGCCTTGCTTTGAATTTTGGTTGTTACTGCATTACAAGTATTTAAACAGGTATTTTGAACGTTGTGAACCTGTGATAAATGATCTAAAAACACACCTGCCCAATTTCAAGAAAAAATCCCCAACCCCCAAGCAACTCTATGGTGAATTGCGCGATAAGCACCATACTGCTATTTGCAATGCTAAAAGAACCACGTCCGACCCCTCATATCCCCATTCAGATCAGTCATATTCTGAAATGCACGTCCTCTTCAGTGAACTCAGCAAGAAGCTCCCAAACTTAGACCTGACTTAGCTTTCAAACTAAATAGTGTAACCGGTATTTGTTGACACAATTCACCACACTTTTGAAGGAAGCATGACCTGCCAAATACGTATCTCCCCCAAGCCCTCTCTCCTCGCCTCACTAATTCCTTCCCTATAAACTTACGTCCTTTTTTTGGTACGGATCACTTTTAGCTTGACTCTGATTGAGTCGTCTTCCGCACATAACCATAACCTATTAAGGTTTCAATTCATAACCCCATTGTGTATTTGGATTATAGCCTGCCACCTCTATGGCTCTTTTACAGTGACTCACAATAGCAGATGAACTATGGTTGCCATCGTAGTAATAATTAGTATTCCCTATTCTTTTGGGACTACGCGGGAAGTATTTGGGATCAGTTGACACTTGGCATGCTTTTGGCAAGTTTGCACCTATTATCTTATCAAGGATCTTCATGTATGTAAATTCCTTAACCTCTCTCCAAGATCGAACTGGATACCACTTGTCTATTACAAAAACTTTTACAGGTTCCCGGTTTTTAAAATCAGGAGGCTGAAGAACTGCGCTAAGGCGGTAGGGAGTATGTTTACTTTCAGTAGTACCGGTATCTTCTGGCTGTCTACCAGATTCAGTGGGCAAAGCCCTAACTCTTGGGCTGTTTTGACGCAGATAATCCTCCGCTTCTTTTTCAGTGATTGTTATTCCACTCTCAGCCACCACTTTTACAATTGCTTCTGTCAATCTTGGGAAAGGAGGATCCAAAACAACCTTTTTCGCTAATGGTATAGAATCCTCAATCGCTCTTTGTCTCTGATTTAGTTTCAAATAATTTTCTGCTTCTTTCTTGGCTTCGCCAGACTCTATAGAGTTCTTACTCAGAAACAATCTAAACGCCTCTGCCAGTTCATCAAGGTCGTCATTCTTTATATCCAAGACTTTAAAGCATTTATCTGAGAATTTGCCACCGGTTTGGGAATAGTAGAAACGCCATTTTTCTCCATCTGTGATGATTGCAAATGTGGCTGTATTATCTTTGCAGTATTCCCTAAGCTGTTCTTCGACAGCCGAAACCCCATTATCTAGTTCTCCGTGCTTTTTGATCTCAATATATGCAGTAGGAATACTCCTGATCTGGAACAAGGCTATATCCACCTTTTTGTTATCCTCCGCTGGGAAAGGCTTATACTCGGCATTAACCTCGCACGGGTTCCATATATCCCATCCAAGTTCATAAAGTATCCGTGAAACCAGTGATAATCGGATATGTTCCTCACATTCATAAAAACGGTTCGCCAACTTGTACCGAATATCTTTCAGGGCGTCTTTCAAAGTGTCTTTCATAGCAATATATAAACCTCGCAGAGTAATCTTATCAAACCTATGATGCATAAATATTATTCACGTCAATTCTGTCAACCACAAAATCTTTCTCATCCTTTTATGTTCTATTTCCTCTTATACTGGACACTGTTTTTTACTTCCAAACGATCAATAACAGCGTCTTTCCTTCAACCATCCTCACATTTTTCCCACTTCTGGAAACAAAATTGCATATAAAACATAGTACCCAATATCTTAACAAGATACACATATCGTGAGGTATTTATGAATAGATTTAGCAAGCTTTTATCGATGATTGTCTTTACGTTGTTGATTTGCACCGGCCACTCTGCGCTCACCAAGCCGATGCGCAAGCCGTGGTCTGCAGAAGCCATCCGGGCTTACAACTGCAGCCGTGCCGATTCTTTACACGGTTTTGATGTGCAAAAGTATGTGATCACTTTGGCTATTGACGATGTACAGCGCAGCGTTAATGGTGATGTTTTGGCTACTGTGCTCGCCACCGAAGCCCTGAGCTCCATCCAGTATGAGCTCGAAGATTTGACCGTGAGCCAGGTGAAGGTAAATGGCACAAACAGCACCTTTACTCACACCGATGGCATCATCAACATCCCTTTGAATATCGCTGCCGGGCAGGAGTTTACCACCCAGGTTTTCTACAGTGGCAATCCGCAGCCCAGTCAGGACTTTTATCGTGTGGGTATGCTTTTTGGCAATAACAGCGTTCACACCCTCTCCGTCCCGGATGCGGGCAGGCGATGGTGGCCCTGTTATGATCACCCTTGGGATAAGGCTGTGGTAGACTTGCATATCACCATGCGTTCGGATTGGAAGGTGGCGGCCAATGGCCTGCGGGATTCCATCGTGTTCAACGGCGACGGTACCAGCACCACTCACTGGCTGGGCCATCATCCCATGACCACCTACCTGGTTTGTGTCACGGCGGGGCCCTATGTGGAGATTCATCAGGCTGCCGGCAACGTTCCCATCATCAATTTCGTCACCCAGGAACTGTACAACAATGCTCAGAATGTCCTGGCCAGTCTGCCGGATATGATCCTCTATTACAGCCAGCTGTTTGGCGATTATCCTTTTGAGAAATATGGAAATGCCACGGCGAATATGAGCGCCTTTGCCGCCATGGAACATCAGACCATGACCACCCTGTCAAGCCATCTCCTCTGGGGCACAGACTGGCAGGAGCTGATCATCGCTCATGAGCTTGCGCACCAATGGTTTGGCAATGCGGTGAGCTTTTTAAACTACACTGATGTGTGGCTCAGCGAGGGTTTTGCCACCTACAGCGAGCATCTCTGGGTAGACAAGGTTTCGGGCTGGCAGGCGGCATGTGATTACGTGGCAAATGATTACCATCAATACTATACCAATTGGGAAAACTCTTATGGTATCACGGTGATCTACGATCCCCCCTTCAATGACTACTACTCACCTGCCGTCTATGAAAAAGCCGCCAGCGTGCTGCATATGTTGAGGCTCAAGATGGGGGATCAGGCTTTCTTCAATCTTTTGCAAACCTGGGTTGAGACCTACAAATACCAGAATGCGGTCACCGCAGAATTTCAGGCTATGGCAGAGCAGATCAGCGGCCAGGATTTGGACCAATTCTTTGACCAGTGGATATTTGGCGCCGGCATCCCCAGCGTGGAATACAGCATCTGGAACAATCCGGATAGTGACAGCCCCGGCAAGATCATCGCCCGCACCATCTCGCCCACCGCCACCCAATTTGTGGTAGACATCCCCTTCAGAGTTACTCTTGACAGCGTGAGCGATTCCCTGGTGGCAATAGCGGGGCCCACCTGGACGGTAAATCACTATAGCCAGTCCCTGCCTCTGGAAGCGGAAATATCTGCAAATCATAACAGTTGGACTCTTTTGAACGGGCTCACCTGCCTGCAGCCGGAGATCACGTCCTGCCTCAGCTCCAATGGCGCTGTTTATCTCTCCTGGAATACTTTTATGGACGAAGAAGCCTACAACTACAATATCTACCGCAAGCAAGCCGGTTCCGATACCTGGATTTTGGTCAACGATCACCCCCTGCCGGGCTGCAGCTATCTGGATATTGATGTCCAGCACAATATCAGCTATGAATACGTACTCTGCGCTGTGGACGCCTACGGTTGGCGGAGCTCAGCTTCCAATCCGGTAGATGCACAGCCCCTGCAATTTAGCTTTGCTTACCCGCTTTTGGTGGTGGATGAAACACAGGATGGCAGCGGTGACAGCCCTATCATGCCTACGGATGAGATGGTGGATGATTTTTATCACGACGCACTCCAGCCCCGCTCGTATGTTCAATGGGACTGTGCGACGCAGGATTTGCCACCGCTTTCCACGCTGGGTGAATACCAAATCGTGTTGTGGCACGCGGATGATATGTCTCACCATCTCCTGCGCAATTATCAGGATACCCTGTGTGGCTACATCATCGGCGGCGGCAAGGTGATCCTCTCCGGCTGGAAGATACCCAACGTGCTGTCTCAGTCTTTCCTTGACCTCGTGGCCGGTTCCGTGACTCCCGTCTACCAAAATGCCGCTGTTTTTGCGGGAGCAGAGAGCCAGAGCTATCCCGCCATTTCGGTGGATTCATCCAAGATGCTCTCACCCTGGAACGGTATGTTGCCCTATAGCTACAGCTTCCAAAACGCTGAAATCCCGCTCTATACAGACGTTGATAGCGGCAATTGCGTCATCTTCATGGCGGATCATCAATTTGGTGCAGGAAACCTGATTATGAGCGGTGTTCCCTTTTACTATATGCAGGCTTCGGGGGTGCGTGGTTTCTTGCAGCAGATCATCTCCGAGCTTGAGGATACGGGAAACGACGACCCCGTCCAAAAGCCGCAAGAGATTGCCCTGCACGCATATCCCAACCCCTTCAATCCCGAGTGCATCATCAGCTTCCAGCTTCCGGAAGCCGGCAAGGCCACGCTCACGCTCTACAATATCAGAGGGCAAAAGGTGAAAACCATCGCCAATCAAGACTATGAAAGCGGTGTGCACAAAGTCACTCTGGATGCATCAAACCTGCCTTCCGGCGTTTATACCATTCGCATCAAAAGCGGCGCACACACGCAAACCAGACGCATTACTCTCATGAAATAAAGGATAAACACACATGGACTCAAGACCCAGCTGGCAACAATACTTTATGGAGATGGCATTCCTGGTATCCCGACGCAGCACCTGCCTCAGACGCAAGGTGGGAACCGTCCTGGTGAGAGACAACCAAATCCTCTCCACCGGTTACAACGGCAGCCCCAAAGGCATAGCCCACTGTTCTGAAACGGGATGCCTGCGCGAGCAGAGGAGCGTTCCCTCCGGCAGCAACCATGAGCTCTGCCGGGGTGTGCACGCCGAGCAAAACGCCATCATCCAAGCCGGTTTAAACGGCTCCAGCACACGTGGCGCCACCTTATATTGTACCAACCAACCCTGCAGCATCTGCGCCCGCCTCATTATCAACGCCGAAATCAAGACCATCTACGTGGCCAACACCTATCCCGATGCGCTGGCGGAGCAACTGCTGAAGGAAGCCGGAATCGAGGTGCATCTCTACGACCTCAATACCCAGAAACTGGAAAGGCTGATCTGACAAATCCCGGCACCGGAGAAAACAAGTATGCCGCCTTATCTTGGCGGCAACAGCGGCTTTTTGCCTTTGAGTGGTTTTTTTGCATTGACAGCAAAGCCCTGTCTATTCTTGTTGTTTAAAACATAGTTTATGCACCTTGGAGGATAAATGCGTAAGAAATGGATCTGGATAGTGGGGATAGTGATAGTCCTCATCATCCTGGTTGCCATCCTGTCTCAATGTGGTAAAAAAGCCATGGGCAAAGCGATGCAAGCCCACGGTGGCGAGCAAAATCACATCGTGGCACGGGGTGACATCGAATCACGTATCGAGATCACCGGCGAGGTTCAGCCCCAAAACCTGATCTCGCTCAAAAGCAAGGTAAGTGGCAAGATAGTAAAGTTTTATGCCGATGAAAACGACTTTGTGCGCATAGGACAGAAGATTGCCGATATCGAGCCGGATTACAATCAGGCAAACACACTCTTCAACACCAAAGCCCAGCTCAAACGAGCCAAGATTCACCTGGATAAAGCCCAGAAGGACCTTGAGGACAAGACCGTGCTTTTGGAAAATGGCTATATCTCCCAAGAAAGCTATGATGCGACTTTGCGAGAATTGCAAAACGCTCAGATCGAACACGAACAAGCCACAAACCAATATGAAGTGATCCAAGACCTCGATGTCCCCGGCAAAGTGACGCACGTCTATGCCACCGCTACCGGTGTGGTGATCGAGCGCAAAGTCAACGAGGGCGAAATGGTGCAATCCAGCCTCAACAGCTTTGGCGAAGGCACTGTGGTGATGAAGATTGCAGACCTCAGCAAGATGATCATCAAGAGCAATATCAACGAAGTGGACATCGCCAAGTTTTCCCTGGGCCAAAAGGCCAAAATCTCGCTGGATGCGCTTGCCTATGAGCAGTTTGAGGGTGAAGTGGTGAAAATCGCACCCATGGCCATCGTGGAAAACAACGCCAAGGTCTTCCCCGTGGAAATCAGCATCAACGCAGATGGACACAAGGCAAAACCCGGCATGACGGCCGCAGTCTCCATCCTGGGCGAAGACCGCAAAGACGTGATCATCATCCCCATCCGCGCCGTATTTACAAACGACGACGATGAGGATATCGTGTACCTGCTCCCCAAGCAAGGCAAAGAAAAGACCGATAAATCCAAGGCTCCTGCCGAAATAAAGGGCATCCCCACCCGCGTGAAACTGGGAGCCAATGATATGCAGATGGTGGAAGTGATTTCCGGGCTCAAAGAAGGCGATGTGATCATGCTCAACGACCCCGGCCAGAAACCCGTCTTCCCCATGATGATGTAAAGCCCATCAGGAGTATAAATGATTGAAATAAAGAACCTGAGCCGCAGTTTTGGAAACATCCGTGCGGTAAACAACATATCCTTCAAGGTGGAAAAGGCCGAGATTGTGGGCTTTTTGGGGCCCAATGGCGCCGGCAAAACCACCACCATGCGCATGATGGTAGGCTATCTGGAACCCAACAGCGGCAGCATCATGCTGGACGGCCAGGACATCTTTGCCGACCCGCTCGGCACCGCGGCCAAGATCGGCTACCTCCCCGAACACAACCCCCTCTATCACGAGATGGGAGTGGTGGAGTTTCTGGCCTATATCGCCGCACTGAGGCGCATGGACAAATCCTTTTACAACCAGAGACTGGAATATGTGATCGACAAATGCGGCCTGGAAGGCGTGCTAAACCAAAAGATCGGCACGCTCTCCAAAGGCTATAAGCAGCGCGTAGGCCTCTCGCAAGCCATTTTGCACGACCCCGATGTACTGATTCTGGACGAACCCACCAGCGGACTCGATCCCAACCAAATCATGGAGATCAGAGAGCTGATCAAGGAGCTGGGCAGCGAAAAGACCGTCCTGCTCTCCAGCCACATCATGCAGGAAGTTCAAGCCATGTGCGACAGGGTGAGCATCATCAATAAAGGCCACATCGTGGTGGATGAGATCAAGGAAAACCTCAGCCTCCACATGGACGGCTCGCAGCGCATCATCCTGGAAGTGAAAGCCGAACAGCCAGACCTCGCCGATTGGCTCTTCCTCTATCCGCACACACGTCTGTTGGAACATAGCGAACTTCTTGATGTGCATAAGTTTGTGATTCAAACCGGTACCGATGAAGACCTCAGAACCGCCCTCACCTCCTTTGCCGTGGAGAAAGGATGGGCCATCCAGAGCATCTTTACCCAAAGCTACAGCCTGGAGGAGATATTCCACAACCTCACCTTGCACGATCCCGCTGCGGAAGCCATCGACGAGGACGAAGAAGCAGCCGGGCAGGAAGCGGATGATATTGAGCCGGAAGAGCTTGAGACAGATGCACAGGATATGGGCGAGACTGAAACCCAAAACGAAGAGGAGGTAGACCAATGAACCCAGCCCTCACCATAGCCAGAAAGGAATACTCCCTATCCCTGCGCAGTGTCACCACTTACATCATCTTTGGCCTCTTCTTGCTGGCCGTAGGAATCTTCTTTGCAAACACCGCCTTCAAGGTGGGCCGCGCCGAAATGAGAGGCACCTTCAGCACCATCCACCTGATCTTTGTGGTCTACGCACCCGCCATCACCATGGGTTCCATCGCCAAAGAACAAGCCTCAGGCACCTTTGAGCTGCTTTCCACCCTGCCAATCAAGCTCTCCCACATCGTTGGCGGCAAGATATTGGCAGGCATCATGCAACTCGTTACCGTGCTGCTCTTTACCCTGGTGTATCTCGGTCTGCTCCTCCATTTTGGCATCGGAGTGGACCTGGGCGCCACCTTCACAGGCTATTTGGGCCTGCTCCTGGCCGGCAGCGCCTACATCAGCATTGGCGTTCTCGCCTCCAGCCTCACGCAAAACCAGGTGTTGGCCTTCATCATCGGCCTGGCCATCAGCGCCGGCTTTTATCTGGTGAAGTTCTTCACCGTTTTGGTGCCCCCTAAATTGGCCAATATCCTGCAGTTCATCAGCTTCGACCATCACCTCCAAAACTTTTTCAAAGGCGTGATAGACACGCGTGACCTCATCTTCTTCATCGCCATCATCCTCATTGCCAAGTACCTGGCAGAGCTCAAACTACAATCCAGAAACATGATGCAGGAGCGTTAGAGATGAAAGCAAAAACCACAAACCAAATCATCGGCAACTACCTGCTCAGAATCGGCATCATCCTCATGGTGATGCTCATCAGCACCCAGCTCTATTTGAGGCTTGACCTCTCGGCAAACAGGAGCTTTTCCCTGGGTAAATACAGCCGTGAAACCGTGGCCGGACTCAAAGACAAGATGGTGATAAAGGTCTATGCCTCCAAGGACTTACCGCCGGAATTCAACAACGTTCAACGCTATATGCAAGACCTGATGGTGGAATATAAACGCGCCTCCAAGGGCAAATTGAACTACGAATTTGTCCGCTACAAAGACGCCGAAGAGCTGGCCAGCCTGGCAGAGGAAAACCACCTGCAGACCTTCCCCGTGCAGATCTATGAAGACGAATCCCTGGTGATGAAGGATGTGATCTTGGGCCTGGTATTCGAGAGCCAGGGCCGCTTTGACATCTTGAACCTCTATCCCGGCCTCGAACCCACCATGGAATATGAGATCACCAAAACCATCCAAAACGTGGATGGCAAGCTGTTGCCCTATCTGCACGTATTCCAGGATACTCTCTATAAATACTATCCCGCGCAGCTCTTCAACCGGGAGATAAACCAAAACTACAAGGTGGGGCTCACAGACCTCGAGAAACCGCTGGCGCAGATCCAAACCCTGCTCTTTGCCGGCATAACGCATGACCTCAGCCTGGAACAGCTCTACAACCTCGATCAATTCATCATGAAAGGCGGGAAGGTGGTGTTTTTGCAAGACCGCATCCACACCGACCAATACGGCATCAACGCCATGGAATCCAATATCTTTGCCCTCCTGGCCCATTATGGCGTGCTGATCGAGCCCAATATGGTCTTGGATTCCAGATGTTCTGAAGGACAGGGCAGAGGCCTGGGCGAATACATCCCCTACCCCATCTTCCCCGTGGTACGCGGTATGGACGATAGCCCCATCACCCGCAATACGGATAACACCCTGCTCTATTTTGCCTCTGAAATCACCGCCTTGGACAGCATCAACATCGAGTTTGAGCCCATCCTGCAAACCTCCGCCAGCTCCGGAATACTGAGGGGCCCCGTCTTCAATATCGAGCCGGTGATGACCCGTGGACTCAGCTATCTCCTGAATGATCCTCCCGTCACCGTTGCCGCCAAAATCAGCGGCAAGCTCACCAGCTTCTTCGCCCGCGATCCAGCCATGCAAAAACCCGGATTTGTAGCCGAGAGAGAAGACGCAGAATTTATCGTATTTGGCGATAGCGAGCTGTTTATGGACCCCGACGACCCGCTCTACCTCAACCGCGGCTTTGTGGTGCTCAACGCCATCGACTACTTTATGGACAACCTCTCCATGATCCAAATCCGCACGCGCAACCTGGCTCCCAGCGTCTTGCGCATGGATTATTATATGTACAAAAAGCAGATACAGCCGGCTGAGCTTGAGAGATACCGCAGCACCTCCAGGGCGCTTTTGGGCATCTTCAAATCCATAGCCATCTTCTTGCCCGTCCTCCTCTTGGCTATTTTGGGATTCTTTGTCTGGCTGGCCAAGAAACCCAGGGAAGCTGAAGCATGAAAAAGTATCGTAACCTGATCCTGCTCATCATTTTCCTGTTGCTTGTGGGCCTGTTCTTTGTTTTGCGGCGCAACGAGCCTAAGGAAAGAGTGGTCAAGATCATCGATGCAGATTCATTGGCCATAGCCAAAATCCAGATCTATAACGTGGCAGACACGGTGATTGTGTATAAAAAGGACGACACCTGGCTGATGAGCTATCCGGATAAAGCTGCCGCCAATATGGATATGATGGAATACTTCTTCAAAGATGTATTCACCGCTACCTACTCGGAAACGGCGATGAATGAACACGCCAAGTCCTTGCACCAATATGGTTTGGACAAAGATAAAGAGGTGCAGCTCAAGCTTTTTGACTCCAACGGCAAACTGCTCACCCATTGCCGCTTTGGCAATACCAACAACCCTTTCGACTACTTCCGCTATGGAAACTCGCGCAAGGTCTACCAAGTGCGCTCCCGGGCGATCAGTGGACGCCTGAGGCCTGATGCCAACGCTTGGCGCTCACCCATCATTCTCAGCATCAAACCCTTTGAACTTGCGGGAATTACGGTGACGCACCCCAAAAACAGCTATGTGCTCACCCGCGATAAAACAGACTGGTATTATATGGATAAAAACCAGCAATTCATGATCCCGCATGGAAATGTGACCATGGGCAAGATCCTGAATACCCTGGAGAAATTGGAGAGCTACCGCTATTCAAAAGCTTCTGAGATAGACAAGAAAAGCCTCAAAATAGCAGCTGAAGTGGTTATCAGCCTCACCTCCAAAGGCAAACACAATCTCACCTTTTACAAACAAGGGGAAGACCAATACTACCTCATCTTGGACGGCGATGAAAGCCGCTATTACCATATGGTCTTAGACCAGCTGTACCGCTTCATCAGGCACGCAGAAGTTTTCAATATCCAGGAATTACCATATTGAGCTCCGGCTTTGAATATCCGGGGGAAGGCTATCCGGCGCTGGTGAGGAGGCGGTAGCGCCATCCCCTTACGCAAGCGGCTCCACACATTTGGGCCCGGTATTCTGCACCTTGTTTACATAATAATCCACCTTATACAGCTTCAGCGGCATCTGCCCGGAGTTGTGCATCAGAAGATGCATCCTCGCCGTGTCCTCTATCTTGTTATCCAGCCAGAGGTTGGCCGCCTCCACATCCAGGAGCACCGGCATCCTGTGGTGCAGTGCGCTCATCTGCTCATTCGCAGCCATGGTGATGATGGCCAAACTGGGAACAAATGAGCCATCCGCCCCACTCCAGGCATCGTAGATCCCCGCCATCAGTACGGGACTGTCGTCTGCATAATGAATGAACCAGGGCTGTTTGCTGCCCTTTTCAAACTCGTAAAATCCCAGGGCAGGGATCACGCAACGCCGCCTCACTAAAGCACCCCGGAAGGAAGGCTTTTCCTCCAGACTTTCGCGGCGGGCGTTGATCATGGCGCTCTGCGGCAGCTGCTTCATCCAGGAGGGTATCAAGCCCCATCTGAAAAAGCCCAGATACCGCCCTTGCTTTGAATCCACAAAGGCCCCCACGGTATGAGTGGGCGCAACATTATAGTTTTCAGCCAGTTCCGGGATCTTGTGTCCCAGCTTCAGCTCGCGCTCCAGCTTGGCAAGCTTGTCTCTTTTGATCACTTGGGCAAATCTTCCACACATGGTCTTTCTCCTTTGTGATTGACAAATATCCCAAGCCCAGTTTTGATGCAAGCTAAATCTTCAAGCAAAACCATATTAAGGAAGTGAATAATGAGCACAAAGTTTGATATAGACGCCGTCATGGAGCAGTTAGGTATACATTTTCACACGGTGAAAACTCCGATCGTAGACCTGATCCAAATCAAGACCAAAGACCCCTTTAAAGTCCTGGTAGCCACCATCTTAAGCGCCAGAACCAAAGATGAAACCACGTCCAGGGTCTCCAAAGAACTCTTCGAGGTAGTAAAAAACCATCACGACCTGAGGAAGATCGACTACGATGAGCTCAACCGGATCATCTGGCAAGTGGGATTTCACAACACCAAAGCCAAGCACCTCAAGCAATTACCCGATGTATTGGATAAAGAGTTTGGCGGCAAAGTCCCCTCAGAAATCGACGACCTGCTCAAACTGCCGGGAGTGGGACGCAAAACCGCAAACCTGGTGAGAGCCGTGGCTTTCCGGCTGCCCGCAATTTGCGTGGATGTCCATGTACACCGCATCAGCAACCGCTGGGGCTACATCAAAACCAAGAACCCCCTGGAAAGCGAAATGGCACTGCGCAAGAAACTGCCCGAAAAGCATTGGCTCGATTACAATTCCTATCTGGTTGCCTTTGGCCAAAACCTCTGCACACCCAGAAATCCCAAGTGTTCAAACTGCACTATCTATCAATATTGCAAGCGAATAGGCGTGTAGCTTTCCCCCGATAAGACAGGTGAAAAGCGGGATTTTCCCCGCCGGGCGCCGGATAATCACCGGACGGACTCCAAGGAAGAGAAAAGGCTGCCTTATTATCATGGACAATTTTCCGTTGATACCCGTCTAAAATCCTTAGGTAAAGGAAGGGATTTTTACCCTCTTTTTGGCCCTTAATTTCCTTGCCTAAAACCGACGCTTGCCTCAACCTTTGACTTTTGACCCTGCCTCGCCCGCCCTCGGGTTTCCCCGGCGCTCACTTGCGTAACTCTTGGGTTTTCTTTGGGTTACTTGTGGATCCCAAAGGAGACCCATAGGAGCCCCTAAGGGAGGCCGCATGAAATCGACGTTTTAGAGGGCGGATTTGTTTTCGCAAAAGCGGAGTGGATGTCAAATTTTTCAAAAAGGCCTGCCGTTTCCGGGGCGGGAACCTGAAGATGATCTCCTACTATTTTGATAGGTGTTCGGCACTGATTTCCCTTTGGGGAAAAACCCATTTTTGGCCCGCGTCGATAACATCTCAAAAGAGAAATAAGTCTTGCGCATTGGCAAATTTGGTTTATACTATCGGATACCAATCATTTTCTCAGGATCATCGGATGTCCGCTGAAAGACTTGGGTCTTTTGGAGGAAAGTCCGGACACCACAGGGCAGGATACTTCCTAACGGGAAGGCGCAGTAATGCGCAGCCAGCTCCACAGAAACAAACCGCCGGAAGTCCTTGGATTGACAGCCAATTTTCGAGCCGTTGTGAGACCTCGATTTCTGGCTTTTTTAAGGACTCTTTGGCAAGGGTGAAATGGTGGTGTAAGAGACCACCAGCAGTGATGGTGACATCATTGGCTGGGAAAGCCTTATCCGGTGCAATGCCAAATAGGGAAGCTCAGCGCGGCCCGCGCCATTATGCTTTCGGGTAGGCAGCTTGAGCCAGGGCGTGAGTCTTGGCCTTAGATGGATGGACATCGGTCTTGAAAAAGACTACAGAATCCGGCTTATAGATGGTCCTGAGATTTTTCTTTTTGGAGCAGATAACCAGCTCTCTACAAATACCTTAGCATCTCCCTGCCTTCCACGCCGGCATAGAGCTCGATAAATTGTTTTACCGTGCTGTTGTTGATCTTGGGGAAGAACACCTCTTCGATCTGGAAAAATCCCACCGAATTGCTCATGATCACCTTGATGCAGATGGGCTTTTCTGTGCCCTTGATGATCTTCACCTTTTGGATGGCCGAAGCTGAGGTGCGGTGAATATCACCCACCCTGGGTTCTGCGGAAAGCATCGCCGGGATGCGGGCTCTGCCCTTTTCCATATCGCTACCGTCGCCGATGAGCACCAATCCCGCTTCCAGGCTGTGGATGGTGCGCGTGGCCATGTGGCCGAAGATGCCCTCGATGGCGATGGAGCGGATAGCGGTTTTGCGCAGGTGTTCATTGGCGGGGATAACCTGATCCAGGATGCTATCTATATATGGCAGCGCAAGTTGGATACTCAATATCTCGTGTGTATCACGGGTGACAGACATCCCCAGATCGTGGAGCAATGAGGCCAAAACGACGGCAGTGAGCGAGTCTTCAGCGGTTCCAACTCCCTCCTTTTCCAAGTTCATCTCGATGCCCGCATCGTGGAGCAGCTCAAACATGGTGATGGTATTCAAGGCCGCCGTGCGCATATGGACAGGGCCATGATCGTTGAAGCCTAAACGCTTGATGGACACCACGTTTGCATATTCTTGAATCGCCTGCAAGCTGGGGTCTGCAAAAAGTAATTTGGCGGCCTCCAACGGCACGCCTTTGAGACGTTTTAAGATCCTGTTTTCCAAGGACCTCTGTTTAGCTGATTTATTCATTTTTCATTATCCTTATCCATTAGGTCTGCCACATCGAATTGATCGCCGGTTGCCGCGGCGCTTCTGGCGATCCTCTTTCCCAAAAGCGTAAATGACGACACCACAGCAATCGCCATGGCGATGGTCACGCCGATCAAAAACACATAGGCTATGTGATGCGAAGCCTGGACTCTGTCTCCCTCCAGAAAAGATCTCATGGCATAAAAGAGGCTGCTGCCGGGCACCAAAGGAATGATGACGCAGGTGACAAATACGGAGACGGGCGTGTGTACCATGCGCGCCACAATTTCGCAGTAAATACATACCAGCAGCGTAGATAGGAATACGGAGAGCAGCAGCGATTTGCTATAGTGAAGGATCACCAGGTAGGTGCCCCAATTCAGCCCCGCACCCAGAGCGATGAAGAAGACTTTGATGCCGCGCAGGTTCATCCTGATACTGAAACCGATGATGGAGCAACAAGACCAGCAAAACTGCATCAACGTGAGATAGTTGAAAGGATGGTTCATTTATGCACCTCCCAGCAGCGTCCAGATCTTGAACATTACACCTGTGCCGGTGGCGATGGCGACGGCGTTGAAAATGGCCTCCACCGCCTTGGCCATACCGCTCACCAGGTCGCCGCTCATGGTGTCTCTGATGGCGTTTACCATAGCTAAACCGGGCACCAGCAGCATGATGCCGCCGATGATGATATTGTCGATCTTGATATATGGCACCCAGACGTCGAACATTTTGGTAAATAAGACGATAAGCATGGCGCCGACCAGGTTTGCGAGATATAAAGTCAGCCGGAGTTTGCCCAAGAGATATACGGAGAGGCTAACGAGCACACCCACAGCGTAGGCAACGGCAAATTCCAGCCATGAACCTCCGTAGAGCAGGCAAAAGAAGCCCGAGGTGGCTCCTCCGGCGAATATCTGTACCCAGGTGGGCCAGTTTCGGGTGTGGTCTACACGATATAGTTCCTCCTTGAGCTTTGCAATGCTCATTTTGCCTTGCGATGTGTCACAGTGCGCTTTTTCCATGGCATTGACAAGGCTGCTGACGGCGGTGATCTTTCCCAGGTTCATCTGCCTGGATTCCACCCTGTAGATCTGAGTGCGATGCTCGCTTTTGCCGTCTGCGACGGTGAGAAAGATGCCGGTGGGCGTTACGAAAGCATGAGTTTTGGGATAGCCAAAACAATTTGCCACCTTGAGCATCATGGTTTCCACACGGTTGGTGGTGGAACCGCTGGCGAGCAGGATGCGCCCCACTTCCAGGATGACATCCGAGGCTTCCTTGATCTCTATTTTACTCAATTGTCTAATCTCCCATATCTATGAGCTTTAGAATCTCATTCTTCAGCCCCAAAAGCTTGGCGATGGCAATGGCGCTTTGGGGCGGCAATTGACCTTTGTCCAGTCTCTTAAGACGGTAGTCCATCTTTTGAGACAGCAATTTCAAACGCTGTTTGGCGTCGCTGGGAATGACGCTGGAATCGAGCTGTGGGCCCAGGATGGTAAATTGGGCCAGGCGATCCATGAGCGCGGGCTTGGTGTAATGCGTGGCAGCCACCACAAAGTGAGGGCTGTGGCTCAGGTATTCCAACACGGCACAGAGCAGCTTTTCGCCCTCGGCGGGGTTGGTGCCGCGGGCAAATTCATCCAAAAGAATGAGGCTGCTTCCTTCCTGCTCCAAGGCTTCGTTGAAGGCCACCACTTCCGCTCCAAAAGAAGAGAGATCGGAGCTGCGGGAGCTGTCTGCATAATTGATCCAGATGTTTTGGAGCGCGGCGATCTGCGCACTTTCGCAGGGCAGCGGGATGTGGTAGTGCGTCATCGCCACGAGCTGGCCAAGTGTCTGTAAAGCACAGCTTTTACCTCCCATATTGGGGCCGGTGATTACGTTGCCTTGCGGCTCAAAACAGAGGTCTATGGGCTGATATTCGCGCTGCTGAGCCTGCAAATGCAGCTTGAGAGGCAGGTTTACCGCCGCTTTGATCCTGATCTCTTGCCCGCCGATGGAAGGGATGACGCAAGCGTACTTTACGCCAAAATCCGCCAGGATAAAGCTCAAAGCTTTCAAGCTGAGCAAGGCCGCCGCTGCTTGGATTCCGGGAACCTTTTGGTGGATGTAAAGGCTGATGTTCCGCAAGATTAGCTCTTCTTCCGCAGTGCGCTCGTGCTGCAAATCCTGCAGCTGCGTCTTGATCCTGAGGCTTTCCTCGTCGTCTGCCAAGCTAAAGCGCAGATTGGCAACGCTTTCGCTCACCAGCACCCAGTGTGAACTCTGCAGGATGCGCTCGCACAAGTCTTTATCCGAGCGCGGAACCACGATCTGATAGCCCGAAGCCTTGATATTGAGCTGCTTGAGGGCTGTTTCAAAGTGAGCCTGCACGCTCTTTTGCAACTGTGTTTCCAGCTGCCTCTCCCGGCTGAAGATTTCGCCTAAGCGATCGCTGAAGGCCGGATTCAAGTGAAAAGCAGGCGAGCCGCTTCCTTGAGGATCAAGGTACTTGAAGACCTCATCCAGGTCTATGAGCTCACCACCGAAAAGGCCTTCGCGCTTATCCAAAAGCTGCAATCGGCCATAGTGGTAGAGAAATTCCTTGATATGGAAGAGCTCGGTGATGCTGTAGATGTGGTCTGCATCCGCCTGTAGATTGGGCACGCGGGGCAGGTGCGCCAGCAGGGTTTTGCCCTTTTCTCTGAGGGCAGGCTGCTGCTTCAAATCACGCATCAAATCACCCACGGCGGTGTAAGAGGGCAGCGGGATTTCGCTCCTTTGCCACAGCCGCTTTTGCTCTGTCATAAAAGCACCGGAGATGCCGATCAGATCAAAGATCGCAGGCATTCCCAAAGCTTCTTTTACCAGCTCATTTATCACGATAATTCCTTTGAATAATGCTCTTGGAGGCGGGCGCTTTATTCCTCTGTTTCTTCACAGGTGCAATCCACACCGCCACAGCAGCCGTCTTCTTCATGTTCTCCACATACTCCATGCTCATCATGCTCCCCGCAGCTTCCATGTTCATCACATTTTTCCGAAGCTTCGGGCAACATGATCATTTTGAGCATATTCTTGTCGTAGCGCAGCCACTGCTTTGCCGCATTGGCAATGGTGGCAGCATCGAGCTTTTGATACATCTCAGGATAATCCAGAAAGCTATCCAAAGCCCTATCTTCCGTGATGCCAAAGAGTATGCCGTCCACCCAGTAGCTGTTGGTTTTGATCCTGTCTGCGTAGATGTTTTGCAGCGTGGCGCGGGCGGAACTCACATAATGGTCTGCAAATTCGCCAGTTATCACCTCATTGGCGGTATCCAAAACGGCATCCAGCAGCTCGTCCACGCGGGCAGGATCGCAGGCGAGGAGCACATTGGTCACCATATGCGGGCTGGGATAGCGTGATATTTCCGGCCAGGCCTGAACCACATAAACGCCGCTCAGCTCCTCGCGCACGTTCTCACGCAGCCTTTCGTTGTAGACTTGGAAGAGCGCCTGCATGGCAACGCGGTTTTCCAGAGAAGCACGGTAGGGAGCGGTGGTGACGATGCTGGCAAAGCAGCGATCGCCAATGCCGCGCTCGAAGCGCACTTCCGAGACGCCGCTGAAGGGGCGGATATTGTGATCCTGAAACTTCTCTTTTCTATTGGTGCCGGGCAGGCTGCCCAAATAGGTGCGAACATAGCGCATTAGCTCATCTTCATCAAAGTTTCCCACAATGACAAACTGGAAGTCTGAGAAGTCTGCAAATCTATCGGCAAAGATGCTCTCCAGCCTCTGTAGATCAACGTCTTGCAGCTGCTCCGGATGTATACTTTGCTGATAGGGATTGTCTTTGTAAATCGCCGAGGAAAGCTGATCGAAAAAGTAAGTCTGCGGGTCTTTGAGCGAGTTTTCAAGCATACTGGCCATTCTATCTATAAATGAATCAAAGGCTTCCTCGTCAAAGCGGGGATTGGTGGCATATTGATGGATGAGCTGGAACATCAGCTCCAGATCGGTGGGCGAACAAGAGGCCCTGAAGCCTTCAAATTCCAGGCCCATAGTGATGCGGGCACGCGCCACCTTGCCCACCGTGGCCCGCTGCAGCTCCATGGCGTCCATCTCACCCACGCCGCTTTCGCCCATATACATGCCAAGTACATTGGCAGAAGGCAGATCCGCCTCTTCAAGCTGGCTGGACCCGCCCGGACTCCAGGCCGTCAGTATCACCTCGTCCTGCCTGAAATCTGTCTTTTTGGAGTGAACCCTGATGCCGTTGGAAAGCACCCAGGTTTTGATGCCGGCCTGGCGGTTTACCAGGCGCTTTCTGATCGTGCCCGCTTTGGGGGCTTTGGCGATCAGAGGTTTATCCAAAACCTTGTCTTCATAAGCTTCCGGCGTGGAATCCTTGGCTTCGTTGATCAAAGCCAGCAGAGCCTCTTCCGAGGGCAGGGATTCCTGGGCGGATTCAGGCGCAGTCAAAGATACGAAGAGGTTGGTATCAGGGAAAAGGCTGTGGCCCAGGCTGTTAAGCTCCTCCAAGGTCAGCCCCTCCAAGAGCCTGTTCACCAAGTCACGCTCCTGTTCCGGGCTCATATAAGCGTCGCCATAGTTGAGCAGACTGATGAAAGACCAGGTGAGGGATTCAGACATACGCGTTGCTTTCTGATCCACCGCTTGCTGCAGCTTGCGGGTCAGCTTGGTCTTGGCGCGCTCAAATTCGCCTTCGGAGAAGCCGTGCAGCTCCACCCTTCTCGCCTCGGTGAGGATGGTCTTTACCGCATCGGCAGCCTTACCACCGGGCGTGATGGCTATTCCAATCGTTCCACCCAGGGATTTGAGCAGATTGCCATTCATCAAAGCGGCAAAGGAAAAAGGCGGATTGGGCTTTTTGCTCAGCTCTTCCAGCCTCGTGCTCAGCATATCGCAATAGAGCTCTTCCTTGAGGCTTTGGTAGTAGTCACCCACCGTGGAAGTGGGCCGCACCTCGCGCTTCCAGGTGATCTGAGCCATGTTGTAAGGAAATTCCGGATCGGTGACGATCACCACTTGCGGCTCGATATTCTCCGGAACCGTGATCTCGGGCATGACGCGCGGATTTTCTTTGGCGGGAATGGAGCCGAAAAACTCTTCCACCAAAGCTTGCAGCTGCACGGGATCATGATCGCCGATCAGGATAACGCTTTGATTGGCCGGATGATACCAGTCTGAATAAAAGCGCTTGATCGTGGCTTGGTCAAAGTTGCGCAATACCTCCTCTATGCCGATGGGGCTGCGCTCTGCATATTTTGAGCCGCCAAAGAGTACCTTCATGCTGGCGTCATTCACCCTCTGCTGTGGGCCCTGGCCCAAGCGCATCTCTTCCAAAATCACACCCCTTTCCTGCTCCAATTCTGCGTGCTCAAACAGCACCGCATGAGCCATTTCGCTCAGGATCTGTAAACCCGTGCGCAGCTTCTGGACGTCATCGGTGGGAACTTTGAGCATATAATAGGTAAATTCATAGCTGGTGGCAGCATTGAGCCCGTTCATGAAGCCCATGCCTATGGAACTGAGATAGTCCACAACCTCGCTTTTGGCAAAGCTTTTGGTGCCTTTGAACGCCATGTGCTCGGTGAAGTGTGCCAAACCGCGCTGATCGTCATCTTCATTGACGGAGCCGGCGTTTACGTAAAGCCGCATCTCCAAACGGTTTTCCGGCTTGGGGTTTTGGAGGATGTAATAGCTCAAGCCGTTGGCCAGCCTGCCGCTGATGAGGTCAGGGTCTTGAGGTAATCTCTGAGCTGCCTGTTCCGGTGATAGCGCCAAAAGGCCAAAAGCCATCAGGAACAAGAAGATAGACCCAAGTATTCTTTTGCCTGTCATTAAGGAACTCCTTGTGTATTAAATTTCGTTGTTGTTTATGCTGTGTAGCGCCGGCATCGGATGGACTATCAAGGGCCGGTGATGGTGATCAAAAACTGCTCGTCCACTCTCAGAACGTTGTTGAAATCCCCATAAACATACCGTGTGCCGTCTTCCATTACGACTTCGGCGATATAATAAAAAGAATTGCTGGGCGTGGCGGGAGGAAGCGTGCAGTGCGTGCTCGCACCCGGCTCCAGGTCTGCAAAAGCGGCAACGTGAGTCTCAACCACACCATCGTGACGGAAGATGTCTGCACTCACCATAAGCTGGTCACTCTCGTTATTGATCTTTACTCCGGCGCGATTTGGCCAAATGAAGGCCCTGCGATTCTCGCCCGCCTTCAGATAGACGTAGGTGGTATCCACATAAGCGTCCAAAGCCTCGTCAAACATCAGATAAGTCTCTCCATTGATGCATACTTGCACCTTTTCCTTGACCTGCCCACCGAAGATGTGCTGTGTGTCAGTGTCAATATCCCAAGTATAAGTGCCTTGGCCCGGGATGGTTACCTCGGCTCGCTTGCCGACGGATGCGTAAATCGGGTAATTGCTCTTGTTAATCACCGTAAAACTGGCTCCAGATTCGCATCCAACCAGGAGCAATGCGGCTATGGCAAGCAAAAAGTAGATGTAGTTTTTCATTTCTTACCTCCATATGTGCTTGGTATACTCAGTTTGCAGGGTGGCCTTAAATGTCAAGAGCTTTCTGAAATTGTTTTGAATGTCGCTCCAGAGCAGGGAGCTTGGCCCTGTCTGCCGCCTCGCCATCTCTTGCGATTGTTTGAGTCTCTTCGCATTGTAAGCCTCCTCTCAAAAGAGCCTTTATTTACCGGATTCCATCCTGTCATTTGCCCCTTCCTCCGGATCACCCACAAAAGCACGGACTCGTATCTGCTCATATTGTAGGCAGATAGGAATTGGCGCAAATTTAAGTCTTGACAAAATACGCCACCTGTAAAGTAATGTCCAAACATACTCAAAAGAGGTCCAGTAACTCAGTGGTAGAGTATCTGCCTTTTAAGCAGAGAGTCGTTGGTTCGAGTCCAACCTGGATCACCATACGCGACCCCTTCGTCTATCGGTTAGGACTCAAGGTTTTCATTCTTGCAAGAGGGGTTCGATTCCCCTAGGGGTCGCCATTTCTTTTTGAGGGAGTTTATGTCAGACAATCTTGCGTCCCGTTCGTCTAGTGGCCTAGGACTCGTGATTCTCAGTCACGCAACAGGGGTTCGATTCCCCTACGGGATGCCACACTTTCTTTTCTATGCTTTAGGGGTCTTAGGCTCTTATTACGAAACACCAGTCATAGGCCCTTTACCGGCTTAGGACAAGATAAAATGGGAACTATTAAATGATCGACAAGAAACCACAAGACGACAACCTTGAGGACGAGCTGCCGGAAGCAGAGATTCCGGTGGACGATAGCTGGACGGATGTCCCCCAGCCTTTGATGTTTCCAGATCGGAGCTGGAAGCTGACGCTCTTCCGTGGTTATAGCCAGCAGAGCATCCGCATCAGCCTGGCTCTGGTCGTATTTGTGGTAGTTTTCCTGTTGTGCTGGCTGGGGCTTACTCTCTATTTACTTTTGGGTCGCAACGGCACAGACCAGGCGTCGGAGATCAAAAGGCTCAAAAAAGAGAACATACTCCTGCATCAAAAGCTCAATCACTATGAAACCGTTGTGGATTCCATCTATAAGAGAATAGACGCTTTGCAGGAGGAATCCGGCTCATCCCTGGGCAAAGGTGGCGGCGAATATCCTTACGTGCCGGCAAATGCCCACGTCAGAAAGGCTAAAGGGCAATCCCTTCAATCCAGATTCAAAGCTCTGGATGCCAAGCTGAACAAGCTTTTCCTGGCGCTGCCTTCCGGCGACACGGCCCTCGGGGAAACCCTGGATGCACCCACACTCGCTCCTCAAAGCGGAGACGGCATCCCCAGCATCTATCCCACTTTTGGCGTCATTAGCAGCGGTTATGGCCTGCGTGTCCATCCCATCCTCAACGAGCTTCTGTTTCATCAAGGCCTGGATATCGCCAATGAAGTGGGCACACCCATCTATGCCACAGCGGATGGCGTGGTGCGGCACGTCGGCTATGATCCAACCTACGGAAAGCGGATATATGTCACCCACAGCGATGGCTATGAGACGCAATATGCACACCTTTACAGCTACAAGGTTCAAGAGGGTGATGTGGTGCGCAAAGGCCAGATAATTGCGCTGATGGGCGATTCCGGAATGTCCACCGGGCCTCACCTGCACTATGAAGTGATCATAAACGGCTATAAAACAGACCCCGAAGCATATCTGAACCGCATCGATACCACTCGCTTTGCCGGTAGATGAACAAAACCGCTTGGATCATCACTCCCTGGGCACCTGACACTCTCTTCGATTCCTATCAGGCTATCTCCTCCTCAGACGTCATCATCGCTGTAGATGGAGGTTTGGAGCGCTGCCTTGCCCTGGAGCTGGAAGCAGACTATCTATGTGGGGATTTGGACTCCCTGGATGCATCCCTGGTGCAAACTTTCCCTCAAGAAAAGACCTGGCGCTTTCCGGAAGATAAAAACGAGACGGATACCGAGCTGGCTCTGATGAAAATCCGGGCAATGGGAATCAGGAAAGCGGTGATCTGCAACGATATGCAAGGCAGGGTGGATCACGTCTTGGGCCTCATCCAAAACCTGCAGTGGGCCCATCTTCACGACATCGATGCTTGCGTGCAAAGCGAATCACAAAAGCTCTTTATCATAGATAACTCCTTTCACGCCAAAGGATACAAGGGCTGTCTCCTCTCCCTGGTAGCCCTGAAGCAAGCCGCTCATTTCAAGTGCTCATCAGGATTGAAGTGGGATCTCAAAGGTCTCACCCTGGAGCCACACCTCAGCCGCGGAATCAGCAACCAAATCACAGCCGACAACCTGCAAATAGAGCTGGCTGAGGGTGCTGTTTTGGCCACGATCACAAAAAGAGGTTGACAAATAAGATAGTCATAATAAAGTAAACTCCACTCTAAGAATAACTAACTGCGAGGAGACATGAACCCACAAGAGATAAACACAAAGATCAGCTTTGAAGAGGCAATACAAAAGCTGGAATCTGTCATTGACAGCCTCAACAATCCGGCCGAACCCCTGCAAAAGCTGTTAGACCTCTATGAAGAAGGTGTGAATTATCTTAACATATGCAAGCAACGCCTGAGCGAAGCTGAAGCGAAGGTGAGTATTCTCGACCAAAAGCTTCAAGAACAAAACCAAACGGAGCCCTAATTATGGATTTAAAAGTAATGCTGAAGAAAGATATGAAAGAGAAGCAAGAGCTGGTGAACATCATCCTGGATCGCTATCTTCCTCGCAAGGATGAATATCCAAAGAGCCTCCACAAGGCGATGCGATACAGCCTCTTTGCCGGCGGGAAGCGGCTCAGACCATATCTCACCATGCTCACTTATCAGATGTATAAAAAAGACCCCGAAGACATCACTCCCGTGGCCGCAGCCATCGAAATGATACATACTTACACCTTGATTCACGACGACCTTCCGGATATAGATGATGACGACTATCGCCGCGGCAAGAAAAGCTGCCACGTGCTATTTGGCGAGGGTGAAGCCCTGCTGGCAGGTGATGCACTGCTGGTTAACGCCTTTGAGCTCATCACTTATGCGAACATCAGCCCCGATCTGAAGGTGAGATTCGTACGTGAATTGGCCCATGCTTGTGGCATTTCCGGCACCATCGCCGGACAGATGGTGGACATCGAATCCGAAGGCAAAAAGGTCTCCAAGAAGACTTTGGCCTACATCCATGAAAACAAGACTGCCAAGCTGATCAACATCTGCCTGCGCTTCGGAGCTTTAGCCGCAGGAGCACCCGCCAAGGAAGTGGCTGCATTGGAAGATTATGGCAACCATCTTGGCCTTGTTTTCCAGATCGTGGATGACCTCCTGGATATCGAAGGCAACCCCACAACCTTAGGCAAAAGCACAGGCAAAGACGCCGAAGCCGGCAAAGCCACTTTCCCCGCCGTGTGGGGAGTGGAAGAATCCCGCACTCAAGCTGTAGAGCTCACACAAAAAGCCAAAGACAGCCTCGCTCCCCTGGGCGAGAAAGCCGCTCTGCTCAAAGAGCTGGCAGATTCCATGCTCAACCGCAAATCATGAAGCTGAGCTACACTCTCCTGAATGCCAACGCCAAGGCGCCTCAGAGGATGACAGCTCACAGCGCAGGTTTTGACCTTTCCGCTTGCCTGGACAGCCCTCTGCTGCTTGCCGCCGGAGCCAGAGCTCTGATTCCCACCGGCATCGCCATCGCTGTGCCTGCGGGACATGAGGCGCAAGTGCGCCCCCGCAGCGGCTTGGCTCACAAACACGGCCTCACCATCCTCAACAGCCCCGGAACCATCGACGCAGACTATCGTGGCGAAGTGAAAATAGTGCTGCACAACAGCTCCAGCGAAGACTTTACGGTGGAAAACGGAATGCGCATCGCGCAGCTCGTGGTCTGCCCCATTGCCGTGGTGGAACTGGAGCACAAAGCCTCCCTGGATGACACCGATAGAGGTGACGCAGGCTTTGGCCACACCGGCATTTGAATAAAACTATATAAGAGAAACTGAATGCAAAGAATGCTTGAAGAAATCCAAGATCTCCGTAAGCAGAAAAATGCCGTGATCTTGGCTCATAACTACCAACCCACAGAGATCATAGAGCTCGCAGATTATATGGGAGACTCCCTGCAACTGGCCCTCAAGGCCAAGGAAATCTCTGCCGATATCCTGGTCTTTTGTGGAGTCCGTTTTATGGCAGAAACTGCCGCCATCCTCAACCCCCAAACCAGGGTCTTGCTTCCGGCTCAAGATGCCGGCTGCCCCATGGCGGATATGATTACCGCCCAGCAGCTTATCCACTACAAGCAAGAAAACCCGGATACAGCCATAGTTTGTTATGTCAATTCCAGCGTGGAAGTCAAAGCCGAGAGCGACATCTGTTGCACCTCTGCCAACGCAGTGCAGGTGCTGGCTTCCATCCCCGAAGATAAAGAGATCCTCTTCGTTCCCGATCGCAACCTGGGCACCTGGGCAGCCAAGCAGTTGGGCCGCACCATTATCCCTTGGCGCGGATTTTGCCCCATCCACCAGTGGTCTTTTGATGCCACCAAGGTGGAAGAGGTGCGTAACCGCTATCCAGACCACATCTTACTTGCCCATCCCGAGTGCAACGCAAGCGTCACCGACCTGGCCGATGAAGTGATGTCCACCGGCGGGATGCTCAAAAGAGCAGCCGAGCTCGACAAGATGATCATCGCCACGGAGAAGGGCCTGCCGGATTATCTGAAGAAGATTTACCCTCAGAAAAGCATCGTTCACCTCGAGCCCCAAGCCGTGTGCAAAGACATGAAGAAGATCAGCATCTCTCACGTTTTGAACTCCTTACGCTTTGAACAATATGAGGTGAAAGTAGAGGCAGACATCGCTGCCCGGGCAGTCAAAAGCTTAGACCGGATGTTGGAGCTTTCTCGCTGAAAAATGCAAAACCAGTAAAACTGCCTTTTGGCAAGGGCATCTTTTGGCAGGCTGTGGATGCGCAAGCTGTGTCGAGTGCTGCCAGCTGCCTGCAATCCACTGCAGTTAGATTAGTTAAAGATGAGCCCCTCCGGGTGCTTGACCTCGGGTGCGGCAGCGGCATCGTAGCCGTGATGTTGGCTTTACAACGCCCTCAGTGGCAGATAGTTGGCATAGATATCCAAGCGCCACTGATAGATTTGGCTCGGAAAAACGCCCGGCTCAACTCACTGGACATCAAATTCCTCTGTGCAGACCTCAAAGACTATCACGATGCGGAGGGTTTTGACCTGATCGTGAGCAACCCGCCCTGGCTGACCAAAGACAGCGGCCGCAGCTCGCCAAGCGCCTCCAAAGAGCAGAGCCGCAGGGAAATATCGTGTGATATGCACGACGTAATCGCCTGCCTGAGCCGCAATCTGAAAGCCGGCAAAGATGCGCTGTTACTCTATCCGCCCCAACGCTTTGAGCAGCTGAAAGCGGAATGCGCTCAATATCTGCTTGACATAAAAGCCACTCTATTTTGTGCTGAGACTCAGAAACACAATATCTATCATATCAAACCCCTAAGGATGACACCATGAAAAGCCGCTTCTTCTTTATGACTCTTGCCATCTGCGTCCTGCTGGCCGGATGGATAGTATTGGAATATCAATACGAGCAAGCGCGTCAGGAAAAGTATCAGCAACTATCTCAATTGCCCACATACATTTACGTGGCAGACAGCACCAGGGTGGCTCCGCTTTTGGAGCGCCTGGCAGATTTTGAGACCATCGGCGAGCTCAACCTGGAAACAGGCTTGCAAGCAGCCGATGAGCTGATCCACGCCTACCAATTGGCCATCAGTTTTGCTTCCATACGCGAGTATGAATTCCCGCACATCATCACCCTGAAATTCAAGCCCATCAAGGCCTCCGTGGATGAAAAGACCGCCGTGATGAGAGCCATCGCAGAACACCAAATACCGCTCTCAGATATCGACGCCCAATCCATCGCTTGGAACCGCATTGTGGGCGAGCTTAACGCTATGCAGACCAGATGGATCACCTTCACGATTGTCACCGGCCTGCTACTGGGATTGCTCTTCTTCTTCATGCGTTTTGCCTACGAGCTGAGGTTTTTGCTCCTGCAGAAGAAGCAGCTGGTTTCCGTGGCGGATGCGCTCAAAAAGAGCACCCAAACCAACCGCCAAACCTGGCTGATGTTTCTCATTCCCTTGATTGTGGCCATCGGCGGCTATTTTATCCTGGGACTGCTGGACGTCATCCCGCTCATCATCCCCTTATGGTGGTTTACCATCCCCGCAGGAGTGTTGATCGTGGCCACCTTTGCCATCAACCTCGTGATCAGTATCTACATACACGACCAGATGTTACAGCCTCAGTTTGAGGTATCCGCAGATGAATTCTAAGCTCAAGCACCACCTCCCAAACTTCCTCACACTACTGAGAGCGATCGCCGTACCCTTTTTCCTCTGGCTGGTGTTTGTGGTAGAAGACATCCAGGCTGCGCTCATCCTCTTTGCCGCAGCTGCCATCACCGATTGGCTGGACGGCTTCCTGGCGCGCCGCTGGCAGGTGATCAGCAATTTTGGCAAGATCATGGATCCCCTGGCCGACAAGCTTCTGGTGCTATCTGCCCTGGCAGGAATCACTTGGAGCTCTCCCTACCGTCTCAACGTGCTCATCTTCATCCTCATCTTTGCCCGCGAGCTCATCATCACCATCCTCAGAGAAGTCTACAAAAAGCGTGGCATCATCGTCGCCGCCAGCTATTTGGGCAAGGTCAAGACCTTCATGCAGATGGTAGGCCTGGTCTTTGCCTACGCAATCTGGGCTTGGATGAGCGAGATCCCAAGCTATATTTTAACTATCGTCAACGTCTGGTTTTGGCTGGTCCTCGCCATCACCATCATCAGCGCCCTAAACTACCTCAAACCCAAAAGGATATAAGCCATGAAACACCTTCCACGCATCATCCTGATACTGCTTACCGTGCTACTTTTCACCTCTTGCAGAAAGTCGCACGAATCACCAACGCGCTACACCGCCTTCGACGACCTTTTTGACCACTCCAAGCCCATCGCTTTCGGCGAAGATGAGGATATCTACGTGTTTTGCGGTCAGCAGATCCGCTCTGAACTGGAGCCCGTCATCCTGGCCAGTCTGGAGCGGGAAGTGGCCCTGGTTTACAACGAGAAATACTTCAACGTCATCTTCTCAGATATCAATGAGATGGAAAGGCTCATGCGCTTCAAAAACCTCCTCTTCATCGGCACTATCGAGGAGGGAGACCCCGTAAGCCGCTATCTGCAAAAGGCTTTAGACCCCAAGCTCCAAGCCAGAGTCAAGCAAAGCACCGGCGAGATCTTCCAAAACAAAAACCGCTTTGTGAAAGACCAGCTCATCGTGCAGGTGATCGGCGTGGACAACGAAAGGCTCGCCGGCCTCTTCACCCTCTCCGCAAACCGCATCTTCGACCTCTTCCTGGACAGATACACCAAGCGCCTGGCCTATCAGACTTACCAAATGAAAATTATAGAGCAGGATTTCTTTGAGCCCTACCCCTTCAGCCTCAAAATCCCAAACAACTACAGGCTCTATGCCAACGATAAAAACAACCGCTTCCTCAGCTTCCTCTACCGTGCCAGGATCCAAAACGGCAAACATCCGGACAAGTTTATCAGCGTCTACTACGAGCCCATGGAGCAAAACGTCCTCGACGAAAAGTGGCTCATAGACACACGCACCCACATCGGCAAGGTCCAATTTGGCGACAGCCTCAACGTGGAAACGCTGCGCACCGAAAGCTTCAAATTTGCCGGCTATCAAGGCTTCCGTCTCAGCGGCGCCTGGATAAACCCCGAGAAGTTCGCCGGCGGTGCCTTCCAGAGCTATGCTTTCTGGGACGAGAAGACCCGGCAGGCATACCTCATCGACACCATGACTTTCTTCCCCGAAGGAGGCAAGCTGCCCGTGCTGATGGAGCTCTTTATGGTTGCCTCCACCCTGAAAGTGAAATGAAGAAATATGTTCTGGGCCTCGTTGTCATAACGCTGCTGCTGGCTGCTTGCGGCTCCAATCAGCGTTTGAGGCCCCAGTCCCAATCATCTTCCCGGCCCAATCACCACTCCATGTATTTCTATATGGCCGCAAACCTGCAGTTTTTGGATGGTTACTACGAAAACGCCTGGACCCTCTACCAGCGCGCCCTCAATCACGACCCGGGCAGCAGTAAGATCAAGAAAGAGCTGCTGATGAGCGCAATGTATCACCATCTGCAGCAACCCTCAGCGGATGCAGACAAGATCAAAAACCTGGTAAACTCTAACAAGAGCTTCATCTCAGAGGATGATGAACTGCTGGACGCCGCTTATGGCTTCTATTCCGCCCTGCGCGATACCTCATCTCAGCGTTGGGCGCTCGATACCATGCTCGAGAATCATCCCAGCGCCCGCGCCCACGTCCTGAACTTCCTCTACAGCTACTCTGTTTTGGGAAAGCCAGACACAAGCCTGCTCCACCCCGCTCTGGACTATATCCAAAATGATGACAAACAGTTACAGTATCTGGGCAGTATGTTTGAAGCTGTTGACCCGCTCTTCAGCCTGAAAGCTGCTCAAAGGCTGTATGAGATTGACCCCGATGAAGATACCGCCTACAATTTTGCCAGATTGTACCTGAAGACGGGAAGCACCAAGAGCAACTACGCCTATTTTGACGGCCTCAGCTATCCCAAAGACCGGCAAATAATGCACTATATCCTGGATGCGGCCCTGGCCTTTGAGAGCTGGGATTTCCTCAACCGGGCTGCCCTCAAGGTACTCGATACCAAAGACAACCTGCTCATCTATTGCGTGACGGCAGCAGCCTTTGTAGAGAGAAACACGCAGGTTCTCACCAAGCTTGAAAACAGCTTTTTGCCGGATGACACCCCTGAATCCGGCTACATCACCTCGCTCCTTGTAGCCAATTCCTTCCTGGCAAAGAGCGCAAACGACCTCACACCTCTGCTGGACTCCATTTCCCGCTGCACAGATCTGGAAAACATCGTCCGTTTTTATATGCTGGCTTATAACTATGATCTGCCTGAGGAGATGATCCCCTGGGATTCCATCTGCACCGAGTTTGTGAATCTGCTCAATCGCGAGCTGCCCGAGGGCCCCAAAAGGGAGTATCTGATCGCCACCACCCAGGCCATCCCGGATCAGAGTCCGGAAGCCGAAGCCAGATACAACCAAGCCAAAGAAGAGCTGATAAAGAGCTTTATGCAGCAAGACATCTACGATAAGGACGACCTCGCCTGGATCCTGCAACATTACTACTTCTCAGACCGCAAAGAGGAAAGAATCCCGCTCCTGCGCATAGCGATCAGAGAATTTCCGGATCAGGCTGTCTGGTTCAACGACCTCGGCTACACCCTGCTCATCATGGATGGCGACCTCGATGAAGCCGGCGAGCTCATCTTCAAAGCCCTCAGCATGGAGCCACACAACAACTACTTTTTGGATAGCATCGCCTGGTATTTTTACCTCAAAAAGGACTACCATCAAGCCCTCAACTACATCAGCCCTGTGATGGAAATGGAAGATATGCCAGCCGAAATCGCCTATCATATCGGCCTCATCCATATGCGGTTAGCAGATTTTGACACCGCCACACACTATATGAAATACGCCAGCGAGCGCACCGAGGAAGACCCGGAATACTCAGAGAAAGCCAAGCGCTCTCTGGAAATCTGGGGAAATTAAGCCCCACTTTCTCACCACCCAAACATACCCCTCGATCATGACAGGCTCCTGTTCAATCAGGATGGGCAGGCGTGACGGAACAAGATCGCAGCTGCCGGTTGTTGATGTTAAAAACCTCTCCTTAAGAGCCGGAAATTGTTTTCAAAAAACCAGCCCTTACATCAACATTTGACTTTTGACCCTGCCTCGCCCACCTTAGCGTTTCCCTGGCGCTCGAATGCGTAACTCTTGGGTTTTCTTTGGGTTACTTGTCGATCCCAAAGGAGACCCACAGGAGCCCCTAAGGGAGGCCGCATGAAATCGACGTTTTAGAAGGCGGAATTGTTTTCGCAAAACCGGCACGGAAGTCAAATATTTCAGAAACGCCTGCCGTTTCAGATGCCGGAGTGAGCTCGGGAACACCTACTAATACAGTAGGAATTCTTTGGGTATTCGTCTGCCTTTTTTTATGCTCCTGAAATCTGAAAGGTATTCTGCTCTGCTCCTTTTGTAAAACTTTTCACGCACTCAAATTGAACCTGAGCCCGATAATATCCTGATGACTCCCTCCAGACGGCGAAATATCACAAAATCAAAAGGAAGCCGGAAACCGCCCGATAGAGCAGGCCAAATCCTCCTCAAAAGATTTCCCTTGACGCCCAAAGCCCTTTTCTTTTAGATGGTTCTATCAATAATTGTTGAGGTTTACAGCATGGAACTCAAGCTTGAGAGACTCTCCTTCCCCTCAGATTGCAACATTATCCTGGGTCAGAGCCACTTTATCAAGACGGTGGAAGACCTCTATGAAGCAATGGTAAACAGTGTTCCGGGTGTCAAATTCGGGCTGGCCTTTTGCGAGGCTTCGGGGCCTTGTTTGATCCGTAAAGATGGCACAGACAACGAGCTGATCGAGCTCGCGGTCGAGAATATGCGCACCATCGCCGCAGGACACAGCTTCATCATCATCATGCGCGACGTTTTTCCCATCAATGTTTTACCTGCGGTCAAAGATTGCCGCGAAGTGGTGAATATCTTTTGCGCCACTGCCAATCCCGTGGAGGTTGTCCTGGCTCAAAGCGAGCAGGGCAGAGGCATCCTGGGCGTGATTGATGGTTCTTCACCGCAAGGAATAGAGCTGGATACAGACATTACCAACCGCAAGAAATTCCTCTTGAACATCGGGTACAAGCGTTAAATGAGTTGGCGAGGTTTTTATGCCTTGGAAGTGGCAAAGCCGCTGGCCAAAGAGCTGAAGCTGTATCTGCAAAGATTTGCCAAGATCCCGGGCGTCAACTGGGTAAACGAGCGCAATCTGCATATCACGCTGCTTTTCATGGCGGAAGCTCCCTTTGAAAAGATGGAGGAGATGAAGCAGCTTTGCCTGGATTTGGGTGAGGAATTTGAGCCCGTGACGCTGAAATGTAGCGGCATTGAGCTCTTCCCGGCCCGTGAACCGCGTCTGGTGTGGGTGAAGCTGGAATCTGAATCGGACGGCATCCACCAGCTGCACAAAACCTTGCAAAAGCGCTGTAAACACATGGACTTGGCTTTTGATAAGAAGCCGCTCAGGCTGCATATCACCCTGGGGCGCATCAAAAGGCAGATTCCCGCCCATCTGGAACGGGAAATCATGCAGACAGAGCTTTCTGACGAAGCTCTCATCTACGACACCCTCAGCCTGTATCGCAGCCAATTGAGCCCACAGGGGCCCAGATATAACATATTAGAACAAAGCAAATTACAATAGAATAACGGAGGTAAAATGCTGGACAAAAATAAAGAAAGTGCCCTCAAATCGGCAGTTAACCAACTGGAAAAGAAGTTTGGAGTTGGTACGATTATGCGTCTGGGAGACAAGCCGGACATCGACGTGCAAGTGATTCCCACCGGGGCTTTTAACCTCGATATCGCCCTGGGAATCGGTGGCATCCCCAAAGGCAGAATCACCGAAATCTACGGTGCGGAAGCCAGTGGAAAGACCACCCTCGCCCTGCACATCGCCGCAGAAGCGCAAAAGCAAGGCGGCATCGTGGCTTTCGTGGATGCCGAGCACGCCCTGGACACCCAATATGCCAAGCGTTTGGGAGTGCAGATCGAAGACCTGCTCATGTCTCAACCCGACAGCGGCGAACAGGCTCTGGAAGTGGTGGAGACCTTGGTGCGCAGTTCTGCGGTAGACCTGGTGATTGTGGATAGCGTTGCTGCCCTGGTGCCCAAGCAAGAGATTGAAGGCGACATGGGAGATACGCACGTAGGCTTGCAGGCCCGCTTGATGAGCCAGGCGCTCCGCAAACTCACCGCCATAGTCTCAAAATCCAATACCGCCGTGGTCTTCATCAACCAAACACGCATGAAGATTGGCGTTCCTTCTTTTGTAAACCCCGAAACCACCACCGGTGGCGTAGCGCTCAAATTCTACTCTTCAGTACGCCTGGAAGTGCGCTTTGCCGGCTCCATCAAACTTTCTGCAGATTCCGACGTGATCGGCGCCAAAACCCGCGTCAAAGTGGTGAAAAACAAGTTTGCCCCGCCCTTCAAGACGGTGGTCTTTCCCATCATCTTTGGCGAAGGAATCAGCCATCTGGACATCCTCATCGATACGGGTGTGGAACTGGGAATCGTGAAGAAGAGCGGCTCTTGGTTTTCCTATGAGGATACCAAACTGGGTCAGGGCGTGGAAAAATCCAAGGATTTCCTGCGGGAAAACCCCGAAATCCTGGCAGAGATAGAAGCAAAAGTAAAAGACCAAGTCGACCCCGACGCACTCGCCAGAATGGATGACGCTACGGACGATACGGAAGACTGAGAAAAGTAGAGACATAACTCTCTTCTTGGATGATAAAAGTGTGGGAACCTTGCCTATCAAGGTTCTCCCTCTTTTTGTGCGCCCGGGCGAGGAGCAGGAAATCACCGCGGATGAAGCTGAACAGCTCTGGCCACTGCTCAAAAGCCACGCACGCAGCCTGCTGCTGGACTACCTGGCCAAGGCAGAACACAGCGAACATCAGAGCCGTGAACACTTGAGAAAAAGACGCTTTGATGCTGCTATTATCGACGAACTGATAGACTATTGCAAAGAGAAGAAATTCATAGACGATGCGCGCTACAGCGAAATCTACATCCGCAGCTGGCTCAAGCGCGGCATCGGGCTCAAACTACTGAGGAGTAAACTGAGGGAACAGAGGATCGCCCAATCAATCTGGGAGCCGCTTTTAGAGGAAATGTACGAGCCTGAAGATGGCTTCGACACCCTCAAGAGCCAGATGCACAAATACATCTCACGCCAGAAAGAAATGTCCTATAACAAGCTGAAAGACAAGACCTTCGGCTATTTTGTAAATAAGGGCTTTGATCTGGATATGATCGCAGGAGCGTGGAGGGAACTGCAGCAACCTCTCACATAATCGGCCAAAGAGTCACATAATCAGCTGTAGAGGAATCTCTTGATCTTCTGGGTGGGCGTCTTTTCAAAGGGCTCTTTTTGCTCGATCAGGCGATGGATGCGGGCAAAAGATGCCACGTTTTGGTTCACGTGATCCCGCAGGCGTTGCAGGTAACCTTGGAGGAAAGCCTCCTTTTGACTGCTCCCCATCTTCCTCATATTGTGTTTCTTATTGAAGAGTTCCGCATTCAAATAGACGCGGCCAATGATCTTGCCATCCGATTCATAGACCATGGATTCCAGCACGCCCTCATCCTCATTCAGCTTGGCTTCCAGCTCTTCTGGATAGACGTTTTCGCCCGTGGCAGAAAGGATCATATTCTTGCATCTGCCTTTGATGTAGAGGTAGCCCCTCTTGATCATGCCCAGATCGCCCGTCATGAAAAATCCATCCTCGGTATGGGAATCTTTGGTGCGTTGTTTGTCCCTGTAATAACCCACCATCACGGTATCTCCCTTGACCTGTATCTCGCCTATACCCGTCTTGGGATCGGGATTTGCGATGCGCACCTGCAGGGTGTCCAAAACATTGCCTGTGGAACGGAATCTGATCTTGGAGGGTGTACAGGCTGCGATCAGGGGTGAGGTCTCCGTGAGGCCGTATCCGATGGTATAAGGGAAGCCCGCTTCATAGAGGAAGCGTTCCACTTCTTCACTGAGCAGTGCGCCGCCGATGGCAAAGAGGTGAAGCGCTCCACCAAAGGTTTTCAGCAGCTTCCGGCCGGCATACCGGTGCAGCATCTTGCGCCCAGGAACCGTGTTGTAGAGCTTGCGCATGACCAGGTTGCGTGTGAGCTGTGGATGCACCTGAATCTTGAATATCTTTTCGATGATGAGCGGCACGGTGAGCATGATTGTGGGACGTATCTTCTGCATGGTGGGGATCAAGACCCTGGCTGTGGGCGGCTTGTCCAGGTAGTAGACGCAAGCGCCTTTGTGCATGGGAGTCAGGAAACCGATAGTGCATTCGTAGGCATGAGGAAGCGGCAAAATGCTCATTATCCGGTCATATTGATGCACTTTCTGAAATTTGCAGGTGAGATGGACGTTCAGCGTCAGGTTTTTGTGTGAAAGCATCACACCCTTGGAATACCCTGAGGTGCCGGAAGTATAGATCAAGGCAGCGAGGTCGTCTTCTTTGGGTTCTTCACCGATCCGTCTCGACGCTTTACGAGTCTTGCTTTTCAGGATGTTAAAATGTTTGAATCTGCCCTTGAGCTTGTCCTTGCTCAGGGGCTCTTTCACCGGTTCAAAGTTGTCTAAGATCACCAATTGCGGCATGGGCTTGAGGTCTGCATAGCCTATCTTCGGGTAGTGCAGCGAGGAGACGAAGACCAGCTTGGCTTCGGAATGCTTGACGATGTGCAGGATATCGGTCACATGAAAATCCACCAAGATGGGCACAACCACGGCACCCATGGAGGTAATGGCCAAATAGGCTACGCCCCAGGTGGGCATATTTTGGCTCAGGATGGCGACGCGGTCGCCTTTGCGTATACCGTGCTCCCTCATGAGGGCGATTACGTGATCGATCTGACGGCGCAACTGACCGTAAGTGATGGGCTCTCCGTCGACATTGGACAGGGCCGGACGCTCCGCGTAGAGACGACAGCTCTGGTCTATCATGGCTTTCAGCGTAAACTTTTGCATATGTCTACTTAGCCGCCACGCTCACCATCTTGTCTCTGATGATGATTACCTTCTTGATCTCTTTGCCTTCCAAAAAGCGCTCCACGTTGGGAAGGGACAGGGCTTGCTTTTTCAGCTCTTCTTCGTCTATATCCACGGGTACATCCAGCTTGCCGCGCAGCTTGCCATTCACCTGCACTACGTAGGTAACTTCATCCCGTATCAGGTACTTATCCTCATATTGAGGCAAGCCGCTGAGGTGGATCAAATCCTCATAACCCAGCATCTCCCACAGCTCTTCAGCGATGTGCGGCGCAAAGGGATAGAGCATCTGCGGGATCACCTTGCAAGCCTGGGCAAAGACCCATCTTTCGTCCTCATTCAGCTTGCTGTGGTTTTTCACGCTGCTCACGTTGTTCAGGTGTTCCATCACCGCAGCGATAGCAGTATTGTATTGCATACGGACAAGGCTGTCGTCATGCCACTTCTTCACGGCTGCGTGCGTGCTGTAAAGCACTTCCTTGATCTCATCGTTCAGGGCATCCGGGTGCAGCTCCTTGGCCGCAGCTTGCAGGCTCGTTTTGATGAGCTTCTGATGATCACGGATCAGCCTGTAGACGCGGTTGAGAAACCTGAAGGCGCCCATGATGCCGTCGTCGCTCCATTCCACATCCTTATCCGGAGGTGAGGCAAAGAGCAGAAATGTCCTCAGCGTATCCGCTCCATAGCGATCCACGATGTAGCCGGGATCCACCACGTTGCCTTTGGATTTGCTCATCTTGTGCCCATCTTTGAGCACCATACCCTGCGTGAGCAGGCGCAGGAAGGGCTCATCACACTTGAGCCAACCCAAATCCCGCATAACCTTGCCGATAAAGCGGGCATAAAGCAGGTGCATACAGGCGTGTTCTATGCCGCCGATATATTGATCCACAGGCAGCCAATAATCGGCTTTGGCGGGATCAAAAGGCAGCTGGTCGTTGTGTGCATCGGTATAGCGCGCATAATACCAGGAGCTGTCCACGAAGGTATCCATGGTATCCGTCTCACGTCTGGCTGCGGCGCCGCACTGCGGACAGTCCACATTGATCCAGTCCTCCACCGAAAGCAGAGGGTTGGAAGTGGTCTTGCCCACCTGAACGTCATCGGGCAGCAGCACGGGCAGGTCTTCATCAGGAACCAGCACCACACCGCATTTGGGGCAATGAATGATGGGGATGGGCGTGCCCCAGTAACGCTGACGCGAAATGCCCCAGTCTCTCAATCTATAGGTGACGGCGATCTCGCCAAAGCCTTGCTCTTCAATATGTTTGGAGATGGCGCCCATGGCAGCCTCACTCTCCATACCGTCAAAAGGGGCGCTGTTGACGATGACGCCGGGTTCGATATAAGCTTCCTTCATCTCTTGCAAAACGAGGCTGTGATCCGGCTTTTGGATCACGATCTTAATGGGAATATCATACTTTTTGGCAAAGTCAAAGTCACGCTGATCATGCGCAGGAACCGCCATCACGGCGCCTGTTCCGTAGTCCATGAGCACGTAGTTTGTGATCCAGATCTGCACCTTGTCACCGTTGAGAGGATTGATACAGTGGTGCCCGCTGAAGATGCCTTCCTTGACGGTATCTGCGGCACTGCGGCTGATCTTGTCTTCATTGATCACCTTCTCGCAAAACTTCCTCAGTTCGCTGTCTTGGGGCTCATTCTTCAGCCATCCCTGCACCAGAGGATGTTCCGGTGGCAGCGCCATAAAGGTAACGCCATAGATGGTATCCGGGCGTGTAGTGAATACGCTGATGGGGCTATTATCCTCTTCCAGCAGGAAGTCTATGCGCGTGCCCTCGCTCCGGCCGATCCAGTGCTTCTGCATCTGTAACACGCGCTCCGGCCAGTCTACAAGTCCCGAGTGATCCAGCAGCTCTTCCGCATAATCCGTGATGCGGAAATACCACTGTTCCAGCTCTTTCTGCTTCACTTCGTCGTGACATCTCCAACAGCGGCCTTCATCCACCTGCTCGTTGGCAAGCACGGTCTGACAGGTATCACACCAGTTTTGAAAGGAGCGCTTGCGGTAAACTAAGCCCTTCTCATACATCTTTTTAAACAGATATTGGCCCCAGTGATAGTAGTCCGGACGGCAGGTGCTCACTTCCCTGTCCCAATCCAGACCAAAACCCATGGCGTCGAACTGTTTACGCATGGAAGCAATGTTTTCCTCGGTGGTGATACGGGGATGCGAATTGTGTTCGATGGCATAGTTTTCCGCCGGCATACCGAAGGAATCGTAGCCCATGGGTTGCATCACAGCGTAGCCTTCCATCAGCTTGATGCGTGAGATTGCATCGCCGATGGAGTAGTTTGACGCATGCCCAATGTGCAACACGCCACTGGGATAGGGGAACATGGAAAGCACGTAGTATTTGGGTTTATCAGACAAATCCGGTGCCTGAAAGACCTTAGCTTCTCTCCAACGCTTTTGCCACTTGGGCTCCAAAGTCTCAAAAGGATATTCCATCTGTTTAATCTCCAATGTGTTGATAAGGTTAAGCCCCCACCACCACATAAATTATGATATTCTTACCCATTTTCGGTAAGGGCTCTGTCTGTCAAGAAAAGAATTAAACCTCCCCGCAGGATGAGGGAGGTACCGGATAAAAAGGCAAGAGCCCGTATCACGAGACTGTCACATCCCCTGCTACGGGCTCGCCGTGTGATAAAGCTATTTATTTAAGTGCGTTTACCCACTTGGTGAGCTTTTGCTTGAGGTCTGGGCTGAAGCCTATCTCGGTAAAGCGCACCATCCCTTCTTTGTCGATCACCACAATGTAAGGTATGCCTTCCACGCCGTAGTCTGCCACCGTCTCATTCTTGCCAAAGACGAGCTTCATGCCAAACTTGTTGTCTGTCATGTAGTTGATGGCACCTTCAACGTCTTGTTCCCACACGTTGATGGAGAAGACCTTCACGCCGGATGGCATCTTGGTTTTCATCCAGTCGTCGATCAAGGGCATAGCGCTCTGGCAGGGGCCGCACCAGGTGGCCCAGAAGTCCAGGATCACGATCTGACCACGATAATCCGAGAGCTTGATGAGGTTGCCTTCCGCATCCGGCAAGACCCACTCCGGCGCTTCATAGGGATCAAAGCCGGGCTCTTCTTCCTCCAGCTCCTCATCTTCATCTTCAAAATCATCCGGCTCTATCGGCACTGCCTCTTCAAATTCAACCGGCTCTTCAGGCTCCACCGGTACCGGAAACTCTTCCCGCTCTGCCGGCTTTACCGGTTCTGCCCTTTCTTCTCTCACCTCCGGTTCTTTTTGATCCTCAACCTCTGCACCGGCTTTGCTTTGTGCATATTCCATCAGTTCTTGCCAGCCTTCCTCTTCCGCCACGGGGGTTTCCTCCAAGCTTACCAGCATATCGTAGCCGATGGTCTCCTTATCCAGCATCAGGCGCAGGATTTGAATGGTGGCAGGATAGTTGCCGAGGTGGTAGTTTGCGTTTACTGCCATATATTGGATGTCATCAAATTCCAGCCATTCAGGATGCTCATTCACGGCGTAAACCAGCTCGTCAAACAGCATGGAGGAATAGAGCGACGAGATGTAGGCGATGGCTTTATATTCCTCTTTCTCGTCCTCGCTCAGGATGCCGGTCTTGATCATTTGGTCGATAAAGATGCCTTTCGCATCCCACAAAAGCTCATACATCTCTTCATCTAACAACACCTTATCCACCAGCTTGGCCTCTTCTGAGAAGGGATATTTCTCCACGATGATGGTATAAAACTTCCTCGCACTCTCGGTGTTGCCATCCATAAGTCTTGAAAACAGGACGGTTACCTGCGCACGGATGTCTTCCGGGTAGCGCACGTAATAGGCGCTGAAGTGGCTCTTGTCGCGCTTGAATTCCTCTATCCACTCTGCCCGCTCCGGATCGTCCTTGTCGCTGAATGCAAAGAAATCGAGGTAAGTTTCGCTCAAAAGCTGATAACCAATGCTCTCACGTGAGTTTTCCCTGATCATTTGGCGCGTGAGCTGCAGGGTTTGGTCGGTCTGATCGTTGAGACGCGCCAGGAGGTAGCGTGCCTGGATGTCCTGATGTTCAGACAGCGCCGCCGGATACACCTGTTTGGCGCCTTCTTCGTCAAATTCCAACCAGGCTCTGAGAAAGACCACGGAATCGTCAAATTCGTCTTTGCAAACCAGGATGTCATAGAGCGCCCGTGTATTCTGGACCTGGTAGTAGCTATTGGCGAGGATAAACCTGAGATAGTAGTTTTCCAAAGCGTCCTCATTGCCTGCCAGGATGCTGATCACACGGTCATATTGCTCAGCTTCCTCATAGTAGAAAGCGGCAAGTTCCGTAGCCACGTCGTCGTAGCTATCGGGATCAAGCGGCGTCACCTCATCTTCTTGCAAGAGCATCAGATAGGCATAGATCAGCTCGTGCCACATTTCTACGGGCTGGACGCGTGCCGCATCCACCCATTCCAGCCATTGCGCCTTATTTCTGTAGGCAATTTCCAAGATCTGCACCGCAGACTCCGTCTCCTCGGAGTAAACATGGTAGATAATACCGGCCACATCGCGGTAATCATCACCCTCAAAACGCTGATAATAGGTGTTGAAGAAGGGCAGATCCTGCTGCAGCATCTCGATCACGGTCTCGTAATCCTCAAAATAGTCTTCCGGAGGATAGTTTTCAAAGTAGCCTTTGACCATCAGACGGTAGCCAACCACTTGGTCTGGATAATCTTGAGCCAATTTACGGCCGGCATTGATGCGTGAAAGCTGATCGCTGGCATCATCAAACCACAGATAGAAGTATTTCAGGGGAGAATCCGCATCAGAAGTGACGCTTTCTATCCAATCCCTATAGCGCTCGGGCGCATATTCCCCCCACAAGTAGGCGGCGTCTTCCAAAACTGTCAGATCGTCGCAATCCTTCATAAACTGCGCAAAGACGGCGTCGCCCTGCTCCAGGGATGCTTCTGAAGCGGGTTTCGTCACGGTCTCATAGCCGCCCTTCGTCTTCTGCTGCGATTCCACGTCGCCATAAAAGCGTTGCGCCTGTTCTTTTAATTGGTCATAAGTGATTGAGCTGGCCAAGCTTAGAGACAGCAGCAAGACCAGGGTAACAACGGTGCGTCTGAATGTCATCTTGTTTCCTCCATGATAACGGGTTACTTAACTATAGGATAGTATAATGGTTTTAGCTACTTGCACAAGGCTTTTTGCGGCATTGTTTGTGAAGAAAAGAAAACACCCGCGCAGGCCCTAAAACTGAAATCCCTTGACCAAAATGCAGCCTTTGCAAACAATGCGCTCATGGAATCTACAAACACCTATATTGCGTCAATTCTCGTTGTGATCAGCCTTTTGGGCCTGCTTGGCTGCGCCTTGGTTAGAGCGCCCCGCCTCGACCAATACCCGCTGACCACCAATGAGATACTGGAAGCCTCCGGTCTGGCGGCCAGCCAAAAAACGCCCGGAATCCTTTACACACACAACGATTCCGGCGGCGAAGCTACCGTTTATGTGCTCAATTGCAAAGGTATGCTGGCGGCACATATCCGGCTGGAAGGCGCCAACAACCAGGATTGGGAAGACATCGCCGTTGCGCCCCACGGAAAGGAGAAAAAGAGCCACATCTTTGTGGCGGATATCGGAGACAACAATGCCAGACGCAGCTTGGTGAGCGTTTATCGCTTTGCCGAACCCGCACTGACAGACACCCTGATCCGAGTGAAAAACTACGACCATATCCTTATACAATATGAAGATGGAGCCCGGGATGCAGAGGCGCTGTTTGTGGATCCGCTCAATGGAGACATCTACATCATCAGCAAGCGTGAGGAAAACGTGGGCCTCTACCGCGTGGCATATCCTTACTCCTTGCAAGACATCAATATAGCCACCAAGGAAATGACCCTCCCGCTCAGCTATGTGACCGCGGCCGACATCTCGCCCAATGGCCGCAAAATACTGATCAAGACTTACACCTCCATCTACGAATACAAACGCAAGAAAAACCAGAGCGTAGTCAAAGCACTAAGCGGTAAGTCAAAACAACTGCCTTACTACCTCGAACCACAAGGCGAGGCGGTGGCCTGGGATGCCAAAGCCAAGAGCTATTTCACTCTCAGCGAAAGCGTTAACGACCAGCCGCCCATCCTCTATCACTACCGATGAAACTGCAAACCATCCTCTTTATCATCCTGATTTTGGCTGCCCTGGCAGTGACGGCCTTCAACTTCCTGCCCGAATCTGCCTGGAGAAAGGTCTTTGACCCCGCCCCCGTCACTCCGGTAGCGACAGACTCCTTGGCAACACGCGTCGAAACCGAGCCCCCGCCGGAGCAACCCGAACCACTTTTGCAACCAACGCAACAGCGTGAAACCACAAACGATGAGCTTTTGCAACGAGACCGCGATCTTTCCGCCTACACCATCGAGGTGAGTAAAAGCGATTATCAACTCCGGCTCTACAAACATGACGAGCTGGTGAGCAGCTACAGCGTGGCTTTGGGCAACGAACACGAAGACAAGCAGTCCAAGGACGACCCCGTCACGCCCCTGGGCAATTTTTACATCGTGAGTATAGAAAACATTTCCCGGCGCCGTCCGCAGGATGGACCCTGGTTTATCCGCTTGCATACAGGACACTTCGACACCCTCAGCGGCAGGGCCTTCAGCGGCATCGGCATCAAAGGTGGAGCCGGCGCCCAAACCCTGGGCAAAAGCATCGCCACCGATTGTATCATCATGCAAAACAAAGATATTACAGACCTCAAAGGACACATACACAATGACTACAAACAAGTTCGCCTGCCGGTTATCGTCCGGCCTTAAGACCCTCCTGATTTTGGTGAGTATTGCCATGTTATTGCTCATAAGTTCTTGCAAACCAAAGGAAACGCCCAAGGAAGAGCGCTACGTTGTGCTTTCGCCCGAAGTGGCAGAAATCATGGCTGCGCTTGAACTTACAGATAAAATCGTAGGCCTCACAGCCGAGTGTAATTACCCCGCCGAATTTGCCTCCATCCCCAAGGTGGGCAGGTTTGGCAACGTGGGCAAAGAAGCCATGCTCAAGCTGGAGCCAACCGTCGTATTTGCAGCAGGTTTGGAGCAGGAGGCCATCGCGGAAGAGCTGAAGAAGCTGAATATCAAGGTGGTAACCGTTTATCCCCAATCCCTGGATGAGCTCTACGACGCCATCACCTATATCGGCGCAATCACAGGCACTCAGCAGCGTGCCAAAGCATTGAACGAAGAGCTGCAAGCCTCAGTGGCAGCCATCAAAAAGAAGGCAGATCAGCTCGCCAGACCCAGGGTATATCTGGAAATCTATCGCAATCCCCTGATGAGTGTTTCCGATGAATCATTCGTGGGCCAAATCCTTGAATTGGCCGGCGGTGACAACATCTTCCCCACCCTGGAACGTGAATACGCCAGAGTGAAACCAGAAGACGTGATAAACGCTGAACCGGACATCATCATCTGCTATTCGCGAGACAGCATTAGCAACATCATCAAACGCAAAGGCTGGCAAAATATCCCCGCCATCAAAAACGGCTATATCTACACACACAAGGAAGTCAATCCAGACCACATCCTCAGAGCCGGACCGCGTATACCTCTCGGACTCAAGAGATTGTACGACCTCTATGAAGCCTGGGGAAGAGACCAAAGATCATGAAAACCTTCAGGCTGAGCCTGCTCGTAATAGCAGCCATCGCCATTGGTGTCTTATACTTCACTTGGGGGCAGCCCTCATACCTGATCCAGACTCAGGTGAGGCTCCCGCGTTTCTTGCTCACCGTGCTCACAGGCATGGTTTTGGGCGGCGTGGGCAGCGTATACCAACTGATGCTAAGTAACCCCCTGGCAGAACCTTACATCCTGGGCGTCTCCTCCGGATCCGCCTTTGGCTCCATCCTCATGGCTGTGCTGGGCCTCAGCCTGCTCATGCCCTTGGGCGGCTTTGTCGGTGCGATGGTAACCATGTTTCTGGTTTGGGGCTTGGCCAGAAAAGGAGGCGGCTTTGCCCGCAGCAGATTGCTGATTGGAGGCGTAATCACGGGGATGTTTTTCTCTGCCGGAATCTCACTGCTCATGTATCTGTTTCTCGAAGATACCGTGGTCATTATGGGCACCCTGATGGGCAATCTGGGCCATATCTTCACCACCGGAGAATACCGCGTCTTCCTGGCACTCGGCGCCCTGTCTTTGCTGCTCCTGTTGTGGCTCCACGGCCAAAGCACCACCCTGGATATCATGAGCGGCAGCGACCTCTATGCCGGCTCTGTGGGCATCAAAGTGAGCAGCCTGCGCAAGCGGGTATTTGTGCTCAGCTCAATACTGATCGGCATCACGGTGTCATATGCCGGTATCATCGGCTTTGTGGGACTCATCGTGCCGCATATCGCCAGATTCTACGTGGGCCCCTCGCAAAAAAAGGTCTACCCCCTGAGCCTCTTCATTGGCGCTTTCTTCCTGCTTTTCTGCGATTTCATCGCCCAAAATATCACCGTCTTAGAGCTCCCCGTGGGCGTGATCACCTCCGCCATCGGCTGCCCCTTCTTCATGTGGCTGATGCTGAAGAAGAGCTAAGAGCCTGCCCGCCCTTTCCACAGAAATATCACTCTGCCGAATTGGTGGAAAATATGCAGCCAATCCCCGGCGAATCACCTACCAAAATAGTAGGAGATCCTTACTCATTCCGCGGGCCTGATACTGCCGGTCGTTTTGCAATATTTGACCTCAGCGCCGGTTTTGCGAAAACAAATCCGCCCTCTAAAACGTCGATTTCATGCGCCCTCCCTTAGGGGCTCCTATGGGTCTCCTTTGGGATCGACAAGTAACCCAAAGAAAACCCAAGAGTTACGCAAACGAGAGCCAAGGAAACGCTAAGGTGGGTGAAGCAAGGTCAAAAGTCAAAGGTTGCGGCATCGTCCGGAATTTAGCAAACAAATTAAGCCAAAAAAAGAGCCACTTTCCGGGCTCTTAATTCGATAGAAAATTCCTGCTCGGGGACGCTCAGTCTTCCCACTCAAACAGGTTTTCACATATGTTTATCGCTCTGCCCACCTTGGGGATGGTCAGTTGTTCGGGAGCGCCCTTCACCCTGGAATTGAACAGCGCGGTGGGAATGCTGATGGTGCATGAGCCCTGACCTTTGAGCGTGCCGATCACGCTGCCTCTTTCAAGGTTTGGCTCCTCCAACCACTGCACTTTGGTGTTGTTGAATCTGAAGTCTATATCTCCCTGGTCTGTCTTGAGTTTCAGTGCTCCATCCTCGATGGAGGCTTTGGGATGTGGCGAGCGTATCTCCGGCGTATCCAGGAAGATTCTGGCGATATTGATCACGGTAACATCTTCATTTTGACGGGCATAGCGCAATCTGCCCTGTAGGGGTGAGACAAACATATTCGCATCCGGGACAGGTATCTTGTTTTTGTAGCGGTGTGTAAGGCCGGAAATCATGAATACGCCAACGCCAAGGCCCACGATGGCGGAGGCAAGGGTATGCAATCTGGTGAGGGTGCCCAGGACGAATCCTGCGGCGATTACCACCACGCTAATGCCTTGCCAGATATATTGATAGAGTTTTATCTGCTTGAGCGCCTGGGGGTCTGAGATTATATATTTCTTTTGGTCCATAATTCTTTTCCGGCTGGATTCTCAAGTGATCAAGAACCCAGCCGGCATCTATAAATAGTTATTTGGCGCGCGTCCAGGTGGTTGTCCTTCCTATCAGGGATACTCCCACGTATCCGCGCAATTTGAGGGTGTTAACGTTTGGCATTTCCACTCTGCAATTGTAGCTTTTCCCGCTTTCTGGATCATAGATTTTGCCACCTTCATAGTTTGCTCTCTTCTTGTATTGCAAGCCGGTGATGATGACCATATTCATCAGGGGACGGTTGCGCAGCTTCTTGTCGGGGTTGTTCTTGTCTACTATGGGTTTGCCGTCCTTACCAATAGAGTCTTTGATCCACACTAATTTGCCATTATAGCTTCCAGCCTCAGTCTTGAAAATCTGAACAATGGAGTCCTTGTTTTCGGAATACCATTTGCCTGTGATGTCTTCTCTGCCCACTTTCTGCGCCATCAGGGGCAGGCAGAGAACGATGAGCAGGATGATGCTGATATGGTGTTTCATGTTCTCTCCTTTGGGGATCACTTGATCCCGCATCTTTGATAAATGTAATCCACGTGGCGCATATAGCGCTTGAAATCGAAGATATCGTGGATTTCGGCTTTGGGTATGATATTGGTGATACGCTCATCGGCAAGCACCTTGTCGAGCAAGGGTTTACCGCTCTCCCAGCAGCTCATGGCATTCTCCTGTACCAGGGAGTATGCTTCCTCTCGGGTCAAGCCTGCATCGGTGAGTCTGAGCAACAGGGCTTGGGAAAATACCAGGCCGTTGGTGATGTCGATATTGGCCTTCATGTTGTCTGGATATAAGACAAGATTGGCCACTAAGTTTATGCTACGCTCTAACATATAGTGGATGAGGATGCAGGAATCCGGCAGGATAATCCTCTCCACGCTGGAATGAGAAATGTCGCGTTCGTGCCAGAGGGCATTGTTTTCCATTGCGGCATGGGCGTTGGAGCGTAGCACTCTGGCCAGGCCGCAAAGTTGCTCACTGACAATGGGGTTGCGTTTGTGGGGCATGGCGGAACTGCCTTTTTGCCCCTTGGTAAAGCTTTCTTCCGCCTCCAACACCTCGGTGCGTTGCAGATGGCGGATTTCCAGGGCGATCTTTTCCAGCAAGGAGCCGATCAGCGCAATCACGTGTAAAAAGTGGGCATGCCTGTCTCTCTGAATCACTTGCGTGGAGATATTGACAGGCTCAAGATCGAGGTAGCGACAGGCCAAAACTTCCAATTGCGGGTCCAGATGTGCGTAGTTTCCCACCGCACCGGAAAACATACCCACGCTGATGCCTTTGATGGCTTCTTCCAGGCGGGCGATATTGCGGTTGCACTCATCCAGCCAGAGGGCAAACTTGAGCCCGAAGCTGGTGGGTTCCGCATGGATGCCGTGCGAGCGGCCCATACACACGGTGTTGCGGTTTGCCTTGGCCTGCAGTTTGAGATTTTCGGCCAAGCGTTGCAATTGCGTGAGGATCAGCTCTCCTGCCTGCCGCAGCTGCAGTGCGGTGGCGGTGTCCAAAACGTCTGAAGAGGTCATTCCATAATGAATCCATCTGGATGCGGGGCCCACATATTCCGCCACGTTGGTGAGAAAAGCGATGATGTCGTGCTTGGTCACCAGTTCAATTTCATCGATGCGGTCGCAATTGAAGTCTGCCTTTTCGGCGATTTGCCGGTAGTCCTCATCGGGGATGATGCCCATTTCGTTGAGCGCACGTGAAGCGGCAAGCTCCACTTCCAGCCAGCATTGATAGCGGTTTTCGGTGGTCCAGACGCGCCCCATTTCGGGTAAAGTGTATCTGCTTATCATATCAATCTCCCTCGGGTGCTGCGAGGTCTCCAAGATTGAAGAGACCGTCCTGCAGCATATCCATAATGCCTTGGCCGACGCTCATTTGGGGAAGCGCCTTCACCTCGGCGTTGCCATATTTTACCTTATCAAAGAGGAGCTCCAGCGATGCGCTCTTGATTTTGAGGATGATGGTATCCGGCTCGCCCTTCTTGGTGTAAGTAAAGTTTGCGCTCAGGTTGTATTTGCTCTCTTTCACGCTCTCCAACTGCATCTTGGGCGTGAAATTGATCTCCAGGTTTTCACGCGAGATCTTGCCGGTGTCGATGATTTCGTCCACATAGGTATCCGCGAGATCGAGCAGGCTTTGCACATTGCCCATGCTGAACTGTCTGTCCATCATTGCAGCGGCCATGAGCGCCAGGCGGGGTTGAAAGTCGGACTTCACGCTCAGATATTCGCCCAAATAAAGGGAAATCAGGGGAGCGGCAGCGGCGCCAAATATACCTCCTTCAATGACATCGAAGCGCATCTCCTGCGGCGTCTTGCTAAAGACGAAGTTCTTTCGCAGCGCCAGACCCTTGTAGCTGATCTGGGTGATGCCTTCGGCCTGGAGGTTTGCCCAGCGGTTCAATTCTGCCTTCAAGAGCGACTTCTTTGCCTCCCGGGAAAGAGGCTTTTTGCCACCGGCACAGCCGGTTATGAGCAAAACTGCTATCAGCAGCAGGATCAATATATTACGTTTCACGATTGCTCTCCTTCTTGTGGCCTTTTGGCCTTTCTGTAGATCAAGATGATAGCCACGACGCCCACGATCATCATCAGCAAGCTCAGGAATTGGCCAATTGACATAAAGCCAAAGAAATAACCGTAATCTTCATAGACTTGCAGCCTGTCCGGCTCGCGTACAAATTCGATCAGGAATCTGAACAGTCCGTAGAGCGCAAACCAGATCCAAAAGACCACGCCGTGCGTCTTGATCTTCTTGAGCAGTGTGAAGCTAACGATAAAGAGGACAACACCTTCCAGCAACATTTCGTAGAGTTGGGTGGGATGTCTGGGCAGAGGGCCTGCGTCCGGGAACACCATGCCCCAGGGGAGGCTGGTGGGCTTGCCCCAAAGCTCGCCATTGATGAAGTTTCCGATGCGTCCCAGCCCCAAGCCAACGCTGACCAGAGGCGTGATGGCATCTGCCATGCCACCGAAGCTGAGCTTGTGCTTTTTCACGAAGATATAGCCGGCGATCATCACGCCCAAAGCACCTCCGTGAAAGCTCATCCCGCCTTCCCAGACGGCGAATATCTGCAGTGGATGAGACAGATAATAAGGAAGGTTGTAAAAGAGCACGTAGCCCAGCCTTCCACCCAAGATCACACCCAACATGACGGCAAAGATGATGGATTCATACTGATCGCGGTTGAGCTCAATCTGCCGGTATTTGAGTAGCTTGCGGTAGAATATCCAGGCCAGGATGAAGCTCAGCACATAAAACAAGCCATACCAGCGGATACTGAGATGCAAGCCGCCGATCTCAAAGCCGATGATTTCTGGGTTGATATTGGGGTATTTCATCTCATAACACCTTAATTTACAAGCTGCTGCAGCTGGCTGACTATCTTCTCCACAGCCTCGTCTGCATCGCCTTCAAACTTCTCGGTGAGCTTATCGTGTTGAGGAGTAAAGATTTTCATCACCTGCGTGGGTGAGCCGTTGAGGCCCGTCTCCTTCTCGTCCAAACCGAGGTCGGCACGGCCCCACACGATCAACTCTGCTTTCTTGGCATTTCTCTTGCCTCTGAGAGAAGGCAGGCGGGGCTCGTTGATCTCTTTAACCACGGAGATCAGAGCGGGCAGCTTCATCTGCACCCTGTCATAGCCGTCTTCCATGAGGCGCTGCAAGGTAATCTGGCCCGGTTTTATCTCCTCGATACGACGCACAAAGCAGGTCTGAGGCAGGTTTAGATGTGCTGCAATCCCGGGGCCCACCTGAGCGGTATCGCCGTCAATGGCTTGCTGCCCCACCAAGATGAGGTCAAAATCCCCCACCTTTTTGATGGCGGCGGCAAGGGTGAGCGAAGTGGCCAAAGTATCGGCGCCGGCAAAGGCACGGTCTGAAAGCAGAATAATCTCATCCGCTCCGAGAGAAACCGCCTCGCGTAGTGTGGGTTCCGCCTGAGGAGGCCCCATGCTGATCACGGTGATGTGGCCGCCATGCTGCTCCTTCAAACGCACGGCTTCCTCGATGGCATAGGCGTCAAAGGGATTGAGGATGCTTTCCACACCCTCACGTACCAAAGTGTTTGTCACAGGGTCTATCTTGATTTCAGTGGTGTTTGGCACCTGTTTTACGCAAACGATCAACTTCATAGCAATCTCCTATAAATAGTAGGATTTAATGGTCTGACACACATACTCTTTCTGAGCGTCCGTCAGCTCCGGATAAATGGGGATGGATAAGACCTTGCCGGCGAGAAGCTCGCTGTTTGGCATATCCCCCTCTTTATATTCCAATTCTTTGAAACATTCCTGCAAGTGAAGTGGGAGAGGATAGTAGACGGCACAGCCTATGTCGTGCTCCTTCAAGTGTTTAAGCAATCCATCTCTATCTTCGCAGATGAGTGTGTATTGGTTGTAACAGCTCACGGCACGGGGATCGATGTGTGGCGTGAGAATCTGAGGGATGCCGGCCAGATGCTGATCATAATATGCTGCATTGGCGCGTCTTGCCTCACTCCAGGCGGCCAGATGATCGTACTTGACCTTGAGGATGGCAGCCTGAACGGTGTCCATGCGGCTATTGAGGCCTACCCACTTGTGGTAATACTTGGGGTTTTCGCCGTGCAAACGCAGCTGCCTCAGCGAATTGGCCAGTTCATCATCGTTAGTGAGGCACATACCTGCATCACCCATCGCACCCAGGTTTTTGCTGGGGAAGAAGCTGAGCGTGCCGATGTCTCCAAAGGAGCAGCTCATGCGTCCATCCCACGTGCTGCCAATGCCTTGGGCGTTGTCTTCGATCACGTAAAGGTTGTGCATTCTGGCGATCTCCATGATGGCGGTCATATCACAACACTGTCCAAAGAGATGCACGGGCATGATGGCTTTGGTTTGAGGCGTGATGGCTGCTTCGATCAAGCTGGGATCGAGGTTGAAGCTGCGGTAGCCGATATCCACAAAGCGTGGACGGGCGTTATTTCTCCAGATCGAGCTGGCGGTGGCAAAAAAGGTAAAGGGAGTGGTGATAACTTCGTCACCCTCGCCGATGCCCAAAGCCTTGATAGCCAAGACCAGCGCATCAGTCCCCGAAGAGCAGGCAACCGCGTGGGCGATGCCCAAATCTGAGGCAACCTTCTCTTCAAACTCCCGCACTTCAGGACCCATGATGTATTTGTGGGTCTTGAACACGTTTCCAATCGCTGCCCTAATGTCATCCAAAAGAGGATCGTACTGGGCATGTAAATCTAACATTGGTACTTTCATCTATAAACTCCTATCTGTTTAAAACTAAAACCCTTACACTCATCACAATAGACAAGATCTGCGTGGCTAAAAGCGCCACATCCTTCAGGTCTGTCCAACGGTCTCTATCCGATTTCTCCGGCACAAAAACCATGTCGCCGGGACGTAATTGCAGCTTCTTGCTGGGTTTGACCCAGCCGCCATCGTTGTCTCTGACGACGCGAATACCACCCAAAACGCGGTTGTTGGTGTAGCCGCCACAGGCATCGACGTAATATTTGTAACCTTTGCCTTCCACCCAGGGAACCAGGCCGGGATTGACCACCTGACCGCTAACCGCGACAAAATCAAAGTTCTCCGGCACAAAGATGTAGTCTCCATCCTGCAAAATGGGGTTGGAGCTTTCGCCTTCGCTTTCCCAGGTGTCTTTGAGATCGAGGCTGTACTTGCCCTTGAGCATTCGCAAGGAATTCCGCAAATAGCTATATTCCAAGGGAGTCATCTGCGCATTGCCGTGTATTATCAGCCGCTCAATATCCGGATTCAGCCTCTCGCTGTAGGGCCCATTGATGAGCACGGCATTGCCGAGATCGCCCTTCTCTGCCGGGCCGCCACACTGCTTCAGGATGTCGTAGAGACGTGTGTTTTCACCTATCCAAAACTCACCGGGGATATTGACCGCACCTTCCACCTTGACCTTGCGCGCCAAGGGCGAATTGGCGTCACGGCCCACGATGATCCTGTCTCTGGGTTGCAGGGGATAATTCACCGCTTCCAGGTCTGCATAGGCGCTGATGTCCTGCCGGAAGACGTCAAAGTCCTTGGCACCGCTTTTGGCTCGGTAGATCAGCACCTGAGTCTTGTCTGCATCAGGAGCCAGGCCCTGTGCCAAACGCAGGATGAGACCGAGGTCGTCGCCTTCCACAAACTGGATATCGGAGGGCAGATTCACGCAGCCGCTCACCGAAACAAAGCTCTCCTTGGCCGGAACCCAGATCAGGTCTCCATCTCTCAAAAGCGGATTGTGCTCCGGCTCGCCCAGGATCATAAAGCGCATGAGGTCATACTCTTGGGTATGATCACCGCGGGTGAGCCTGATCTTGCGCAAGCCCTGCTGGTTGGTATAAAGCGAATCCCGCTCCAGCAGCTTCTTTTCGGCAAAGCTGAGCGAGAGCGGATCGTCCACATCCGGCAAATTCAGCTTCGTGGCTCTGATGGCATCTGAAAGCCTGGCTGTAACAGGCAGGGAATAGCTGCCGGGATCGGGCACAAAGCCTGTGACGCTCACGCTGATGGGGATCACAGGCGAAGAAGAAGAAACCAAAGAAGTGAGCTGCGCGCCCAGGAAGACGGCACAGAGCAGGAACAGGATGGTAACTAACTTATTTTTCATAGTGTTGGATCATATCTGCTATGATTTGGTCTAAGCCTTTTTGGGGTTCGTATCCTATGTATTCTTTGATCTTGTCCAGGCAGGGGATGCGGTTCATCATATCCTCAAAACCCTCTTCAAAGGCATCTTCATAGCTCATGTAGTCGATACGGGAACTGCTGTTACACATACTGCGCACCTTATGCGCCAAATCCTCGATGCTGATGGCTTCCGTGGTGCCCAGGTTAAAGATTTCGCCTTCACATTCAGGCGTGTTCATCAGCTTGATAAAGGCACCCACGACGTCCGACACATCGGCAAAGCATCTGGTCTGCTTGCCTGTGCCGTAAACGATGATGGGCCTGTCCAAAAGCGCCGCCTTGATAAACTTGGGCAAGACCATGCCATATTGACCCGTCTGACGCGGCCCCACGGTGTTGAAGCATCTCACGATCACCACGGGCAGCTTCTTTTCCCTAAAGTAGGCCAGAGCCAGGAATTCATCTATGGCTTTGCTGCAGCTGTAGCCCCATCTGCTGATGCTGGTGGAGCCCAAAAGCCTGTCGTCCTGCTCCTTGAAGGGAACATTCTCGCTCTTGCCATAGATCTCCGAGGTGGATGTGATCAGCACCTTGGTCTTGTACCTGTTGGCATATTCCAGGACGTTATCCGTCCCCACGATATTGGTCTTCAGGGAAAGCAAGGGGTTTTCGATGATGTATTTCACGCCCACAGCAGCGGCCAAGTGATACACCTGGTCCACTTTGCTGATCAGCTTTTTCAGTGCGTCCCGGTTGAGCACGCTGTCGATTGTCAGCTTAAAATTCGGGTTGTCTTTAAAACTGGCAATATTGTCCAATCTGCCGGTGGAAAGGTTGTCTATCACATGCACGTGATTGCCTTCTGCCAACAAACGTTCGGCAAGGTGAGAACCGATAAAACCGGCTCCACCCGTGATAAGTATCTTCATTTATTCTCCATAATACGATGAACTTAGCTATGATTAGCTTACTAATCCTCTTGATGCTACATGAAATTTGAAGAGGCTGATTTTGTCAAGTGAGAAGTCCGAAAGTGACAATCACAGCGTCGGACACAGATTCAAGACAGCTCTCTTACATCTTGTAGCCTTTGTGCTCCTCCATCTCTAAAGCTACTGCTTTCAGGCCCATTCCCTGCATTCTTTCTGCCAGATATGGCACCACGGGATACTCGGTGAAGAAGTGGCCTGCATCGATGAGCGGCAACCCGGATTCCAGAATCTGATGATAGCTGAAGTCACCGCTGATGAAGAGCTCCGCCTTCCTGCCTGCCGCAGAGATCATGGAACCGCCCGAGCCGCCACAGATGGCTATCCTCTCGGGAACGTATCCCGCCTCTTTGCCCAGCAGATACAATCTGGGAGCGGGGTTGCGCAGCTTATCATAGCAGAGCTTTTGCAGCTGAGAAAGACTGAGCCCGGCATCATTTGCACACACCAAACCCAAGCCATAAGCCGGATTTGCGTTGCTCACAGGATAGTGATAAAACGCCGGCGTCTCATATGGATGTGCGCTCTTGATCGCTTCGATAGTGGCGCCCAAGCGGCTGCCATCCACCATAAACTCCAGCTCATACTCATCCACCGAAGCCATTCCTTCGCTTTTGATGAAGGGATCGCTGCCTTCCAGGGCACGGAAGGTACCCTTCACCCTGTGGCTTTGAGAACAGCTGTCGTAGAGGCCGATCAATCCCGCACCGGATGCGAAGATAGCCTTGCGCACAGGCTCCAGATGCTCCACGGGAACGGTGAGGCTGAAGCGATGCCAGCTGTCACCCGTTTCCCCGCTGAGATGTTCGATCACCCGCAGCCCCAAAGTATATGCCAAAACGTGGTTTACACCCCCGGGCGCCACATCCAGATTGGTGTGCAGGCTGATCACGGCTATCCTATGCTCTATCAATTTCAGCAGCAAGGGATCGGTGATCCTGTTGATAGCCCTGAAGATCAGCGGATGGTGGCTCACGATCAGCTCGGCGCCCATCTCTATTGCTTTATCCACGGCACTTTCATCCACATCCAGGCAGGTCAACACCCGGCTCACTTCCCGGGCGCCGTCTCCTACCAGGAGCCCCACATTGTCCCAGCTCATCGCCAGCCCAAGTGGCGCAAAGCCCTCGATCTCTTTTAAGATATCCTTGATTTTCATCATTTAACTCCTCTTTTCATTACATATAGCTTAATCACGATTTCTCAAGTTCAAAAGGGGAATTATCCCCCTGCCCCAAATTGCCCCTGTATCCACCCCTGCTTCAACCTGTGCTTGACAAATATGCGCCTCCCAACAAAATGGCATAACTGGGTTAAGTGGGTGCTTTTTGCACTGCCCAGAGCTAAATCTGATTGAATATCAAGGACATACAATGAAACAAGAAAATATACGAAACTTCTGCATCATAGCCCATATCGACCACGGGAAATCCACCCTGGCGGATCGCTTCCTGGAAGCAACCAACGTGGTAGACCGTGTGGATATGGCGCAGGTGCTGGACAACATGGACCTGGAGCGCGAAAAGGGCATCACGATCAAGAGCCACGCCGTGCGCATGATACACAACTATCAGGGCCAGGACTATGTATTGAATCTGATCGATACACCCGGCCACGTGGACTTTTCCTACGAAGTGTCCCGCGCTTTGGCTTCCTGCGAAGGCGCCATCCTCCTGGTGGACGCTTCCCAAGGCATAGAAGCTCAAACGATGAGCAACCTCTACCTCGCCCTGGAAAACAACCTCGAACCGCTGCCGGTAATCAATAAAATAGACCTGCCCAAGGCAGACATCGAAAGCACAGAACACGAGATCATCGAGGTGCTGGGCTGTATGCCGGAGGACATCGCCAAAGTGAGCGCCAAAACCGGACTCGGCATCCACGAACTGCTGGACAAGGTGGTGGAAATGCTCCCGCCTCCCTCAGGTGACGAAACTGCGCCCCCAAAAGCCCTGATCTTTGACTCTTACTTTGATATGTACCGTGGCGTGATTATCCTGGTGCGAATCTTTGACGGCAAGCTCAAGAAGGGCGACCGCATCAAGCTCTTCGCCACCAACAGCGAATATGAAATCGAAGAGCTGGGACACCTCGGCCTCAAGTTTGTGCCCAGAGACGAACTCCTCACCGGCGAAGCGGGCTACATCATCGCCAATATCAAAGAAGTGGCTGATGCCCGCGTGGGCGACACCATCACCCTGGCCAAAGGCGGCTGCGAAGAGGCTTTGCCCGGCTTTGAAGAACCCAAGCCCATGGTCTTCAGCGGCATCTTCCCCATCAACGGCGAAGACTATGAAAACCTGGTGGAATCCATGGCCAAACTCAAGCTCAACGACGCCTCGCTCATCTATGAAAAGGAAAGCTCCGCCGCCCTGGGATATGGCTTCCGTTGCGGCTTTTTGGGTATGCTGCATCTGGAGATCGTCAAAGAACGCCTGTACAGGGAATACAACATCCCCATCATCGCCACCACACCCAGCGTCAGATTCCTCATCACACTCAAAAGCGGCGAGCAGGTGGAAGTAAACAACCCCATAGACTTCCCCGATCCCGTGCATATAGAGCACATCATGGAACCCTTCATGGATACCGAAATCATTGTCCCTGAAGAGTATATCGGCAACATCATCCGCCTGGTTCAGGAGCGGCGCGGCATCCAGAAAAACATCCAGTATCTGGACGAAAAGCGCGTCACTCTCACCTACGAGATGCCGCTGATAGAGATCATCTTCGACTTTTATGACAAGCTCAAGACCGTGAGCCGCGGCTACGCCTCGCTGGACTACCATTTCAAGGAATACCGCATCTCAGACGTGGTGAAGGTAGACATCCTCATCAATGGCGAGAAGGTAGATGCCATGAGCTTTATCTGCCATATCGACAAGGCGCACACCTGGGGCAAGAGCATCACCAAGACGCTTTCCGAGGTGATCCCGCGCCATATGTTCAAGATCGCTCTGCAAGCCTCCATCGGCGGCAAGATCATCGCCCGCAGCACCATCAACGCCCTGCGCAAAGACGTTTTGGCCAAGTGTTACGGCGGAGACGTGAGCCGCAAACGCAAGCTGCTGGACAAGCAGAAGGAAGGCAAGCGGCGAATGAAGGAGATAGGCTCCGTCACCGTGCCTCAAGAAGCCTTCCTGGCAGTGTTGAAAGCGGATAGAGACTGAGGTGTGAGCTCATCCCGGCTGAAGCAAATACAAGCCAAAAACCAAAGCTATGAATCAGCCCCGCCACACCCGTCCGCATCTACTCTTCATCCTGCTGCTCTGGCTCTGCTTTAGCGCTCCACTCCTGGCTCTCAGCATCGAAAACCTCAGCTGGGAAGCCAATTTCCCCACAGACGAGGCTGCGCTGAACCAAGCTTCCGGCCTGAAACTGCCGCAGCCATATGAACCCGCTGTGGTGCGCCAAGCCATAGACAACGTCCAGAGCTATCTCAGCGACAAGCAGCACCGCTACTTCGTGCGCATCCCTTTCCCCGAGTTGATCCCCGTGGCAGACAGCCTCATGCAACTGCACTTTACCCTCACCGAAGTGATGCCCTCGGATGGAGTCAAGCTGCGCTTTTACGGTATGCGCTACTTCAGCGAAGCCAGACTCAACGAGATGCTGCTGATCTCAGATTCCAAGCGCTTTGCCCTCGCAGATATAGAGAAGATAACTTCCGAACTATTGCAGCTTTACCACCAGCGCGGCTTCCTCTTTGCCAAAGTGCAGCTGGATTCGCTGGTGGCAGACCAAGGCCTCACCGCCTGGATCAACGTAGACGAAGGCAAGGTCTTCAAGGCAGAGCAGGTCCACTTCCAGGGCAATAAACACAGCCGTGATAAAGCCCTGCTCAAGCTTTCCGGACTCAACACAGGCAAGACCATCACGCCCAGAGAGCTGGAAGAAGCCAGACGCAAGCTGCTCAAAGCGCCTTACATCCTGGAAGCCCTCGTGGAGCCCATAGACTACAACAGCCTCCTCATCAAAGTGCGTGAAGGCCGCATGACCTATCTTGAGGGCGTGCTGGGCTACGACGGCGTGCGGAAGCAGCTCAGCGGCAGGATCCGCCTCAAATTTCTCAACCTCTGGGGCAGCGATCGCTCCCTGGCTTTGAACTGGCAAAAACAGCAACTGCAAAACCAGCTCGAATTCAGCTACCACGAATCCGGCCCGCACAGCTTTCCATTGGAAGGCGACCTGCTCTTCACTCGCAGCTCCCGCGACACACTTTGGATACAGAGCAAGCTCTCACTCTCCGCTCACACGCGTTGGCAAGACCACAAGCTGGGCCTGGAATACGGCTTCACAGACAACCTGATCGACGATTCGCTGACCCGGAGCGCCTTGAAACATCATATCAACCGCAGCCTCGCCGCCATCTGGCGCTATGACTCCGCCTTCCCCGCCCAAAACCCGCACAAAGGCTGGCAATCACGCATCGCATACCGCTATATCTACAACGAAGACAAGAAGTGGGTGCGCGCCTTGGAGCTGGACAACCACATCTTCATCCCGCTGGGCCGGCGTCCTGTCCTGGCGCTGGGCATGCACCTCAGAGACTTGAGCGATACCGACGCCAAAAGCTGGGATCAGTACCAAATGGGCGGCTATGAAAGCTTGAGAGGCTACAAGCAGCAGGAATTCTCTTCCTGGCGCCTGGGCTATCTCAGCTGGGAGCTCAGATGGCTGCTTGATTCCGCCTCACGTTTGCACCTCTTTTTTGATCACGGTGCGATCGCCGAAAAGAACCCCGACAATCGGACGCCAAAAATCACCTACAAAAGCGATTTATTTGCTTTTGGCTTTGGATTTAAAGTGCGAACCAGGCTGGGTATTTTGGGTATTGATTACGCACTTGCAAACACGCTAAAAGGGCTCTCCAAGCCGGCTAACGGCATGATCCACGCCGGGCTGGACACCTCCTTCTAAAGATTTTACTTGCCAAAAAAGCGGGTGCATATATAATGGGTCCCAACAAATCAGCATATAGTTGTGAGCAAGGACTGTGTAAGCGTTTTAGTCGCTCTTACAGAACATCTAACTCGCTAACAAAAAAACAGCCTCCGACCTGGCTATAAATGGGTCGAACCAAAAACAAAAACAAACAAAAAATGGATTTCACTACATGGAGGAATCAAAATGAAAAAAGTTCTTTTACTGACCCTTATCGCAATGTTGCTTTTTGGCATCATGGCATGCAAACCCAAAGTTGAAGAGCCCGTTGAAGAAGAGCCTATCGAAGAAGTTCCTGTCGAAGAAGAGCCTGTTGAAGAAGCTCCTGTCGAAGAAGCTCCTGCCGAAGCTCCTCAAGCTCAGTAACCAATAATTAAATTGCCTAATTAGCGCAGTCCTTAAAAACGGCCACCCCCTTTAGGTGGTCGTTTTTTTTTGCTCACGAATTGTAAGCTTGCTGCACCCTCCCTCTATAATATACCCTGACGACCTCGCCCCCGCGGCGATAAATCTTAAAATCTAAATCCGTAACTTACTGATAATAATGCCTATACAGAATCGTGCAATTATTGTCTCTTTCTTTGCGGAAGTGTAATACCTGTATGGTCGCTCGCCGCGCACCGAAGGTACCGGCCAGCAAGCTGGCAAGAGGGAGAGAGGGAGAGAGGGAGAGAGTGAGAGAGGGAGAGCACGACTGCCGCAGAAAGTTGGGAAGTGTTTTGTGATGTAGATCGAGACCACATTGCTCTCTCAATTACTAACGCCTATCCCTTATCACATTATTCGTGTATATTCGTGTTCATTCGTGGAAAAACAAGCCAGCGGTAGCTGGCTCTTAATTCGTGCAAATTCGTGCTAATTCGTGGAATGATTACATCAAGCTGCGCTTGAAAAGCGGCGGTATGGCAAGCTCCGGCTACCTTCCGGGTCGCTAAGGGCAAGCGACCCCTACGGCGCGAGGCTTCCTACTCCTCCTTCACGATCAGCTTATTCCCATCTATGCCCAATACCACGATGCGGCTACCCACCTCGATTTCGCTCTCGTCTTCGCAGATGGCAGACCACTCTTCGCCGCCTATCTTCACTCTGCCTCTATCTTTTGAGGGTATCTTCTGCGTCACCACCCCCGTTTTGCCTTTGAGCGCATAGACATTTGTTTCTTCACCGGAGTCAGACAGCACTTTTTTGCCCAGCTTTCTCATCAGCAGGAAGGTCACAAAGCTCAGCACCGCAAAGAAAAGCAATTGCCCGATCAGACTGTCTCGTACCAAGGGAGTGAGGCTCAGCAGAGAGGTAACGATGGCCCCCACTCCCAGAGCGAGGAAGAAGAATGCGGGATCAAAGATCTCGATGATCACGCAGACGATGCCGATGATCAGCCAGATTGCCCAAGGTTCCAAGCCAAATAACGACACATCAGCTCCCTATTCTTCGGGCTTTTCTTCCCCTTCTCTCGGTGTGGTTACCTTGTCTTTGTAGACGCGCTTGACTCTGCGCTTGCTGCTGCGTCCATAGCCTCTGGAGGAGTAGTATCTTCCCTGATAGGAGCTATAGCCACCGTATTGATAGGGACTGAACATGCCACCCTTGCCGGTGATGCCTTTAAATCCCATGAGAGCAAGCAAATACATCAAGAGACGGGTGCCGTAATAGACCAAGATGGCTGCCACAAACATGAATCCCAGGGTTTTGAGGAAATAGGCTCCGATATCGCTGACACTTCGGATGGCGCTTATCCTCTTGCCATGCGGGATGACGCTCACATAGACCAGGTAGGAATCCGAACGCTTGAGGTCATCCAGCTTTTGCTGGCTGCGTCTGATCTGCGCTCTGAGGCTCTCTTTGCGCCGGAGTTCCGCATCCGACGGCACTCTGATCTTATCCAGTTCAGACAGGTCTTTTTCATAGGAAAGCAGGTTTGCCGTTTCGATTTCCGCGTTTGTATTCACCAAGGATGTGTCTACAGCCTCCACTTCCGAGCCTATGGTGCCAATTTTGCCCAATTCTCTTCTCAGCGCGTTGAGTCTGCCTTTTTCCAGGCTGAAGACAAAGACTCCATAGTTGCCCTTGATCTCACGTTTATCCGTATGCAATGCGTAATTGCTCACCAATTGATTCATTCTGTCCAGCGAGGCCTGCAGGTCTTCGCTGCTGAGCTCAAAGCTGATCTTGTTGAGCCAGTTACGTTTATTAAATTCCGATTGTTGACTTCTCAAATCTTGAGACGCCTTTTGACCCTTGCCCCCTCTATAATAGTGGAGGACTGTTAGTAAGAGTGCCAGGAATACCAGAAAAATGGCTACTCCCTGAACCTTCTTCAAAGTTGACGACTTCACGTTTTCCTCTTTTGTTTTATTTTTGTTTTTAAAAGTTGTTTGGCGTGTTCCCGGGAAGCCTCCGTCACATCTCCGGAAAGCATTCTGGCCAGTTCCAGCGTGCGCTCCGAATCGTTCAGGGGCCTCATTTTGATAACAGTGCTTTCGTTTTGGATCTGCTTTTCTATGGCGATATGATGGTCAGCCGAGGCTGCAATCACCGCCAGATGCGTCACACAAAACACCTGATGGTTGACACTGAGTTCTCCGATGACGGCGGCGACGGCTTCGGCAGTTTTACCACCCAGACCGGCGTCTATTTCATCGAGGATCATCAAAAGTGGTTCCAGACGCCCTGCCAGCACTTTTTTAATGGCCAGAAGCACGCGAGAAAGTTCTCCTCCCGAAGCAACCTCTGCCAGAGGCGCAAGTTCCGTGCCGGGATTGGCACTGAAGAGAAACTCGCAGCTCTCGGCTCCACTCAAAGAAATGGCAGCAAGGCATTCCGATGATAACAATTCCTCAGAGGCTTTTTTGTCAATACTTATCTCAAAACGGGCGTTTGCGATGGCCAAGCTCCGGATGGCGGCCTGCAGTTCTGAAGCCAGCATCGCCGCTGCATCCCCACGCTTTTTGCTCAGCGCAATCTGCACCTCTTTCAGCTGCAAGAAATCTGCCTCGATCTGAGCACTCAGCTCCTCTATCCGCTCATCCAAGCTGTCAAAATCCAAAATGGAAGCCCTCTTCTCCTCAAAAAGCTGCTCCAGCTCCGCTGTATCCCGCACCCTGTGTTTATAGAGCAGGCTGTTTATCTGATCCAAACGCTGCGTGATCTCCTCCAGCCGCGCCTCATCATCCACCGCCATGAAGGCCAGGTTGCTCACCTCACCCTCACAATCGCTGATGATCTGCGCCGCATCTGCCAGTGCCTGATGCAATTGCGCTATTGTCTCATCCAAACCTTTCAGCTTGTCCAGCTCAGACAACGCCGCCCGGATCACATCCATCACGCTGCCTTCCGCCTCATAAAACTCCTGCCCTATGCGCCCGCCCAGTTCTCTGATCTGCTGCGAATGCGAAATCCTCTCGTATTCCTTGTCCAATTCCCGCTCTTCGCCCGTCGAGATCGCCGCCTCCTCCAATTCCTGCAGCTGAAACCGGTACAGCTCTTCCAGCTGCCGGTTGCGCTCTTTCAGCTCTTTTTGTGCCTCCAGCTCCTTGGCCATACTGCGCAGTTTTTGCAGCCGTGAAGCGTGTTCCTTGCGCAGTTCCGTGCTCCCCGCAAAGAGGTCTAAAACCTCCAATTGAAAGGAAGGCATCAGCAGCCGTTGCTGGTCTCTTTGATGATGAAAGTCGATCAAGAGCGGCCTGAGCTCCATCATCAAACCCGCCGTCACTTTGCGGCCATTGATAAAGTAGGAAGAGCGTCCATTTTCGCTGACGCGCCGCGCCAAGGTAAGCTGCTGCTCGTCGTCATATTCCAGTTCAGCCAGCTTGTCACGCAGGGCCTGATTGTCGCCCAGCTCAAAATCCGCTTCCAGATAGACGGGTCTGGCAGGGTCCCAGGGCTCAGCTGCGAAAGCTTTATCCGCAAAAATCAGCGAGATTGCGCCCACGAGTATGCTTTTCCCCGCACCCGTCTCGCCCGTAAGCGCCGTCATGCCTTCTTCAAAAAACAGCTCCTGATCCGGAACAAAGAGGTAGTTGGAGATTTTGAGGCGACTGAGCATTACTTACCCAAATGCAGCTTATTGCGCAGCGTGCGGTAAAAGGTGCGTGCGGAAAGCTTGATAAACTCCACCCTCACATCGGCCTCGGTGACGATTACCTCGTCCTCGATCAGCATCTGATGCACGTTTTCGCCATCCAGTTGCAACCAGGCCGGCTCGTGCAGACCCGTCACCTTCAGGCAAACCTTATTGGTGGAAGGAAAGACCATGGGCCGGATGGAAAGCAGATGCGGATTGAGGTGGCTCACCACGATGGCCCTCATCTCCGGCGTGAGCAGTGGCCCGCCCGCGGAGAGGTTGTAAGCGGTGGAACCCGTTGGCGTGCAGGCAATTGCGCCATCGCAGCGTGCGCTGAAGACAAAGCGCCCCTCGCTATAGGTGCGGATATTGATCATCCGCGGCGTTTCCGCCTTGTAGATCACTGCATCATTGAGCGCCAGGCCTTCAAACACCACCTTCCCTTCACGCTTCAGCTTGCAATTGAGCAGCATCCGGTTGATCAGTTTATACTTGCCGTTGATCAGGCTTTGGACCGAGCTTTCCAGCTCTTTGAAGGTGGTTTCGGAGAGGAAGCCCAGCCAGCCCAGATTGATGCCCAAGATGGGCGCACCCGTGAGAATGGCGATGGTTTTGGCTCTGAGGATGGTGCCATCTCCGCCGAAAACGAGCACACAGTCTATCTGCGGCATCTTGCCCTGATCCGGATCGCAGCACTCCAGATGCGCAGGGATGATGTCGCGCTGCGCCTGCGTTCCATAAAACTTCAGCCCCAGGCGCCGGCTCAGCTCGGCCAAACTCTCAAAGATGGGCCCGGTATCCAGATTGGGGTTGATATAGACGGCAAACTGTTTCATTTACAGGCTTTCCATGAGCTCCAGATAGGATTCATACCTTTGAACGGGGATCGCACCTTCCTCCACCGCCTGCAGCACGCCGCAGTGCTCCTCATGGCTGTGGCTGCAATCCCGGAAGTGGCATCCATCTATAAAGTTTGCAAACCCCGGAAACACCCGCGGAATCCGGTCTTTATCAGCAGCGTGCAGATTGATGGTCTTGATGCCGGGCGTATCCAGCAGATGCCCACCAAAATCCCAGGGGATAAGTGTGGCTCGGGTGGTGGTGTGACGGCCTTTCTCGTTGTATTTGCTCACCTGTGCCGTTTCCAAGTCCAGCCCCGGCTGCAGGAAGTTTATCAGCGAGCTCTTGCCCGTGCCGGACTGCCCGGAAAACACGCTGTCCTTATCTTTGAGCACCGCTTTCAGCTCGTCCATGCCTTCGCCGGTCACGGTGGAAGTGGCGATCAGTTTGTAACCCATTTCCCGATAAAAACCGCACAACTCCTCATAATCATCCCGATTCCTGCAGAGGTCTATCTTGTTGATCACGATGACGGGCTCTATCTCCTGCAGCGTGGCGATGCAGATATAGCGGTCGATCAATCCCGCTTTGATATTGGGTTTGCGCCAGGAGCTGGTGATGATCACCTGGTCTATATTTGCCGCAATCAGGATCTCCTTTTGAAAGGAGCCGGATGTGTAGCGCGAAAGCGTGTTAGTGCGCGGCAAAACCTGTTCTATCCGATAGTCAGGCTCGGTGGAAATATCCACCATCACGCGATCCCCCACCGCAGCGACGCCCAGGCTTTCATACAAAAACTGCCTCAGCCTGCCGCTCAAAGTAGCTTCATAAAAGACGCCATCCGCCTCCACGATGTAGTTGTAATTGGAGTGGATCTCACTGATGCGTGCCGGCACCAGCTCGGCATCCTGCTTGTAGCTGAGGTCCATCTTCTCCGCTATCCGCTTGCTTTTGTAGGGCGTAGCTTCTTTGATGTCGTCCAAAACCTCCACATCCGGCAGGTTGATGGCTTTCAACCTGCCAAATCTGGTGGGTCTTTGTCTTCGCTTGGTTTTTTGTCTCACGGATTTTCCGGGTACATTGAGCTGATCTTGGTAAAGAGATCAGCGTTTTCCTTTATCTTTTCTTCGTTGCCAAATACGCAGATATGGTCGTTCTTCATCAATGCTTCGATCAAGCTGGCCGCTTTGTGCACATCTGCCAGGGTGGTGTCCAGCACCTCGGTGCGCAGCTGCTGCCTGTCTTCCTGAGTATAGCCGGTAATATAGTCCTCATCTCCCTGTGCGCCAACCTGTTCCGGCGTCTTGGGCCTGTCGAGGGTAGAGATCACGCCGATGATGTATTTCTCCATCTCGCGCTCTGTTGCTGTCAATTCACGCAGCATCTTCGGCACGCGGTTGTAGGTATCCAGGGTTTCCTTGAGGTTGGGGTCTCTGTAGGAGCAGAAAAACAGGAACCCGGTAGGCGAGAAATTGCTCATCGCACCGTAGGCTCCGCCTTTCACCCTCAATTCCTGATAGAGGAGGTCGGTGGAGAGGATGTTATTCACCACTCTCAGCTTGCCGGAGAAGGAATAACCCTTGTAGAAGAAGTTTCCACCTTTGGCCACAAAGTTCACCTGCACCGGAGCAGCAATGCCTTCGGCTTGTTTGATTGTCTCAAAAGGCACCTCCACGGGCTTATACGCCTCTTTGGAGATGGAATCCACCATGGGCACCAAGTGCTCAAAAGCCCTGTCTATCCCCGTCTTGTCCGAGGTGAGGCTGATGATCAGATTGTGCGAGGTAAAGAAGGTCTTTCTCACCCATTCCAGCTCTTCCACCACGCTTTCCATATCCTCATCCATCTTCCTGTCCAGCTCACAGAGCCAATGGAAGAAGGTCAGGCCATTGCTGATATCGCGCCACTTGTAAAGCTGGCTGAAGCTGGCAAACATCCTCGTGATCGCCACGTTATGCCCCTGCATCATGAACACTGCTTCCATGCGGTTTTTCAGCTCTTTGATGAGGGTATGCAGCCGCTGATGATCTGTAAACTGCGGTTTGAGCGCAAATTCAGAAATCAATCTCACCAATTGCTCACACTTATCGGTCACGGCCTTGCCGCTGAGCACAAATTGCGGCAAAATCTTATCCGGCTCTTGATAGTCGCTGCTCACATTGAAGCGCAGGTTTATGCCGCCGGTGTGGATATCCATCTCGTTGGCAAGCTCGGCAAAGCTGTAATTTTCGCTGTCCAACCTGCCCGCCAGATAGGCATAGAGCGCCAGCCAGGGAATCTCATCTTCATCGGCGTGTGCCAGATCAAAATAGGCCTTTAGATACACGATGCCGTTGGTATTGACCTCGTGTTTGAGCAACGTAAATTCTTCCCAGGTCTCCACTTCCGTGGGGTAAGACTCTGCATTGGGATTGATGTCCGCCAGTGTGAGCGAGGGAATCTTGGCCAGGTCTTCGGGGTCGTCCTTGGTCATCTGCCAAGCTTGCAGGTCTTGGTTGAACTTGATCAAATCCTCGATCTCTTCATCACTCATCGCCGCCTTACGCTGCGCCAGTTCTTCCCGAAGCTTGGCATCATCTTCCTGCAACAATCCAACTTTAGGCTTGAGCACCACGATGCTGTGATGCGGGTTGTTGAGCATGGTGGTTTCTATCAGCTTCTCAAAATAAGGTTCGGTGAGCCCTTTGCGCAGCTTTTGCAAAAGCGATTCAAACCTGAGCGGATCCAGAGGGTCTGCTCCGTGGATCCAGGGCCCATACATCGTCCAGGCATAATACAAGCCTTTGGGCATACCCTGCATCTGCGCTTCCCGGTAGAAGAATTCACGGCTGTTCAGCGCCGCCTCGATCAGCTTCTTATCAAATCCTTCCTTCACGATGCGCTTGAGCTCGGTATTTATCAGCTCGATCAGCGGCTCGATATTCTCTTCCTGCACGTGTTTGCAGACAATGCCGAAGGTGGGCTGCAGGATGTCCAGATTGGGGCTTCCATAAGAATCTCCTGCCAGGCCGGATTCCATGATCTTGCGCTTCAAGGGCGAGGCTGAGCTGTTCATCAACAGGTCTAACATGACGTCCATGGAACTGACCTGATCCGCACCCGTCTGCACACCCCAGGTGTAATTGAGGCTCAGATGACACAGCCCGGGGCCGCTTTGCCCATCGGCAGGATAAAACTTTTCCACGCGGATCGCCTGCTTGAAAGGCTCTTGCTTCTCCACCAACACGGGGACGGGGTCTTTGTCAAAATGCGAGAGATAATCCCCATCCATCATCTCCAACATGGCGTCTATATCCAGGTCTCCATAGAGCACCGTCTTGGAATTGGAGGGGTGATAGTGTTTGCGATGGAAGTCCAAAAAGGCTTCGTAGGTAAGATCGGGGATATTTTTGGGATCGCCGCCCGAGGAAACTCCATAGGTGGTATCCGGAAACTGAGCCTCTGTGCTGGCATAGCGCAGCAGCGAATCCGGGCTCGAATACACGCCTTTCATCTCGTTGTAGACCACGCCGCGGATGGCCAGCTCGTCACCTTTGTCAAAGAGCTCGTAGTGCCAGCCTTCCTGATGCAAAATCTCCGGCTGCTCATAGATGCGCGGGAAAAACACCGCATCCATATACACGCGGCTCAGGTTCATAAAATCCTTATCATTGGTGGATGCCACCGGATAAAGCGTGATGTCTGAAGAGGTCATCGCATTCACAAAGGTATTGAGCGAACCCTTGATCAGCTCCATAAAAGAGTTTTTCGCCGGGAACAGCCTGGAACCCTGAAGCACCGAGTGTTCGATGATGTGAGGCACGCCCGTGCTATCCGTGGGCACAGTCTTGAAACCCACACAAAACAGCTTGTTTGTATCTTCACACGCCAGATGAATGAGCTGGGCTCCGCTCTTGACGTGTTCATACATATCCGCTCGCATTTTGAGCTCAGCGATCTCCTGACTGTCCTTGAGGACGAAGCCGTGTTTGGTTTGCGCTTTTGTCATTATTTATCTCCTATAAAATCAGGGTGTTGTGCCCCGTGTATATCACTTGATCAGTCCGTAGGACCTGAGTACTTTGGCCAAAGCCTCACGATTTGCCGCTTGCAGATTGCACATCGGCAGGCGGAATTCGTTTTCTATCATGCCCATCATCGCCAGAGATTCCTTGGCGGGGATGGGATTGGTCTCGATAAACATCGCCGAATTGAGGGGTTGCAGATGCCTGTGCTGCTCGGCAGCCTTCTTCATATCGCCGCTCAGGGCCGTCTCGATATGCTCGCTCATCAGCTTGGGAACCACGTTTGCCGTCACGGAAATCGTGCCCATGCCACCGATGGCGATCAGCGGGAAGTTGAGCGCATCTTCACCGCTCATCACGCTGAAGCCTTCGGGCGCATCACGCACGATCTGAGTGGCCTGAACCACGTTGCCGCTGGCTTCTTTGATGCCCACCACGTTGGCATGAGCCCTGGCAATCTCCACCACGGCCGGCGGCAGGATATTCACGCCGGTGCGGCCCGGGACGTTGTAAATCACGATGGGCATATCCACTGTGGAGGCAATATGCCCAAAATACTCCACCATTCCCGCCTGCGTTGGCTTGACGTAATAGGGAGTGAGCACCAAGGCATAGTCTGCACCCAATTCCTTGGCTCTGGATGTGTTGCGCAGGGTGGTGCGCAGATTGTTTGTCCCCGTGCCTATCATCACTTTGGTCTTACCGTCAATGCGGTTGATGGCAAAACGCAAGAGGGCCTCACGCTCGTCAGATGCCAGCGCTGCCGCCTCTCCCGTCGTACCCAAAAGCAAAATCCCGTGCGTTCCATTCTCCAGATGGAAGTCGATCAAGCTCTCCAAAGCGGAATAATCTACCTCACCCTTTTTGAAGGGTGTAACCAATGCCACAAAGCTACCTTTCAACATGGCAAACTCCTTATTATATCATTAATTATCTATCGTCATTACGGACTGCAAATCAAAGCGACAACAGCCCATTACATCAATATAATCAATTTGCGCCATAATTTGTGGAATCTCTATTTATGTCAATAAAAAAGTATAGGTGCTCGCCGTAGCACCGCTGTAGGGTCGCTCGCTGCGCACCGAAGGTACCGGCGTTAGCCGCACCGACCACCCCAAAAGCTTCACGCATCCACACCACAACCATCCGCATCTACATCGCCTGCGTAGCGAAGGTAGCCGGAGCTTGCCCTTAGCGACCAAAGCGGGCGCAGCTCGCTGCAGACCGCCCTTGACAAAAAACGCATCCTGGACATTATATACCACACACAAACTGGATAGCCGGCTGCATTAGCAGGGATGAATACTACAACCTGTGCCGCTCAGCGATCAAAACAAACAAAAAGGAGATGGAAACATGATAGGAAAAGTTGATGTTGAAGACTATGAAGACATAATCGACTACTTTGAGACAGATAGCGACCTGGACGAGCTGGAAATAGTGTCACGTTTGTCCATGGAAGATGATTGGGATACTGCCACCCCGGAGCTAAAACAACGCATTTTGGCTGTGGACAATCTCGTCCTCGAACGCTATGCAGATTGGTTTGAATATGATCTGTTCAAACGCTACATCGCCACCATCAAACGCCGTCTGCAACTGGAAGAAGATAAAAACCAGCGGTAGCTGGACGCTGCAGATAGCGGCTGCGCCGCTGTAGGGTCGCTTGCCAGAGCGACCAGCACCTCACAAAGATACCCGCGCCCACAGAAGAGCCAATGCAGTTATCATTTTCTGCGCTAGTTTCGGGGATGCGTATGCTTTTGGTGAGAATGCGCATGATATCGGTGTTGATGTATGCATCAAGCTGCGCTTGATTGCGGCGCTATGGCAAGCTCCGGCTACCTTCTTGGTCGCTCTGGCAAGCGACCGTACAAGCGGCGGTTCAGCGACCGCCCGTACATCCCCCATCCGTGAACATCCGTGTGCATCCGTGGAAAATTCAAGCCAGCGGTAGCTGGCCCTAAATTCGTGTAAAACGCGCAAATTCGTGGGAAATTTCTCTCTCAACTGTGGCCTTTAATCCCTGAAACACCGCTTTCAGACAGCATCTTGGCGGCTACTCACTACTCACAACTGCAAAGTATGCGACAGCAACACCTAAGCAACCAAGCCACTCAGATATTCCAAGCCACCTTGTTCGAAAGCATCAAAGGATGTAAACTGTTTTCCGGTAGCATTCAGGATCCGTTTACGGTCTTGAGATTGAATGGTATCAAAATCCTCATACACCACGATGCTATGATTCTTGATGTTGTTGAGTTTAAACTCCTGAGAGCTGATAGTCACCAAACGTGCCTTAGCCGTATCTTTCACAGCGTAAATATAAACCGGCTTGGGGAGGTCAATGCAGTAGTCGACGCTGTATTCTTCTTTCATTTGGATGGGGTGATAATCTTTATGCACCGTGTAACGTGACTCGTAGTCCTCAGCAATCAATTCATCCACCATCTCATAAAAGAGGTTTTTCACCATCTCTCTCTTGAAGTATTCCATGGTCGAGATCTTGAGGATAGCGTTGCCAAAAGCGATTAAAGACCTGTAGAGCTCCGAATGCTCGACTTCATTATAAATAATCCCGTTTTCAATCTGCAGATTGCTGCCTCTGAGCATCTGATGCAGTATCTTCCTCTTGTTATCAGTATTGATTTCAAAGTAATAGCTAAGCTTCATCAGAGTCATGCCCTGATCGCTGATTCTGATTTTGCCATCGCTTTGTATCTGCAGAAAGATGTCCACCATGTCACCATCCTCGTAATAGATGGGCAACATAACCTGGATCAAGCCATTGTTGCGGCTTTCAAAACGAATATTGCTGCTCATTTGCAGCTTCAAGCTTTCAATAATGTTTTCCATAGGTCAATCCTCGAATAGATTAAGTTGTGTCTCATGAGGGAAGAATTCCTCGAAGTTCAAAATGTTTAAATCCTTGGAAGCATGGTGTAAAGCTTCACTGTTTGGTACTTTGACATTATTTCGGTTGTTGAACTCACAATCCACAAGCTCGCTTTCCAGTCAAGGACAATCTTCACCAGAGCACCTGCATCTTTACTCCCAGCGCAGCTCGCTACATACCCAGCTCCAAAACCATACGCATCCTCATCAAGAGCATCTGCATCTCTCCACCTGGCACATTCACTCACAACTCCCAGCTGCCAAATACACCTAAGGCACTCGTATCTCGTTACTTGCGCAGCCGCTCACAACTCACTACTCACTACTCACTACTGCCGGCAACGCCGGCCCCGTCCGTGGAAAATTCAAGCCAGCGGCAACTGGCTCCTTTAATTCGTGTTAATTCGTGTAATTCGTGGAAAAATCCCTTTTCCTGTGGACTCGCTTTATTTTAGTCTTGACCCTACCCTCCATCGCCTTCGTCAGCTTCTCTCCCTCTCTCCACCTGGCACACTCACTCACAACTCCCAGCCGCAAAATACACCTAAGGCACTCGTATCTCGTTACTTGCGCCTGTAACGTACTGAAATACTGGACAGAAAATGACAAGGAGAACACCATGGAAATTATGCCTAACAGCGGAGTCATTATCCGGTACAGCGAAGCCTTCAAACTAAAGGTAGTTGAGGAGATTGAAAAAGGACACTTGACAATAACTGAGGCTATGCGTTTGTATGACATCAAGGGTGGTGCTACCATCTACAACTGGGTACGCAAGTATGGTAAGAACCACCTATTAAAGAAAATAGTGAGAGTAGAAATGAAAGACGAAAAGAACAAAATAGCCGAGTTAAAGAGGCAGATTCACGATTTGGAATCAGCCGTTGCCTCCCTTACTTTGCACAACATCTGTTTGCAGAGTTACATTGAGGTAGTAGAAGAGGGAGAGCAGCTTGACGCTAAAAAAAAAGAGCTTATTCGTTCAAAGCTGTCCCCCAGTCATCAGATAATGCTAGAAAAGCTAATGCCAAACACTCGAAAGTCAAGATAATGAGATTCTTAAATGTGAGTCGTTCTTCTTTTTACGCAGCTTCAAAGGCTGAGCCTAAAAAGCGAGCTGAAAAGGAGTTAGTTATATCTTTGGTCAAGAAAATAAGGGAGAAACATCCTAAATGTGGCACAGTCAAGACTAAAGCCATTCTTGCCCGACAAGGCCATTTCATTGGTCGTGATAAGTTAAATCGTTATTTAGCTGAGTATGGTATGCTCCAGAAATGTAAGTGTAAAAGATATAACACTTCGATCCCAGGAGTGTATGGCAATGAGTATGTCAATCATATTAAGGACCTTGATGTTACACATAGTAATCAGGTGCTTTGCACTGACATTACTTACGTGCTGACAACGGAAGGTGTGGTTTATTTATTTGCTATGATGGATATGTATTCAAGAAAGATACTATCTTATCACGTTAGCAATGACTTAAGGTCTGACAGTGCCCTTAAATGTCTCAAAGGTGCCCTAAAGAACATTGATAAGACTGAAGGTATTATCCACCACTCTGATCGTGGATGCCAATATACTTCGTCTCAGTACTTGAGGCATTTGCGCAAGAAGGGGATGCTGCCTAGCTTTACTGGTAGGAATCACTGCTATGATAACGCAATAATGGAACGCGTTTTTAATACTATAAAACATGAATATGGACTCGGTGGCCTACTCGTGAGCAAAAAAGTGGCAACAGGTGCAATAAAGAATGCTGTCGATCTATACAACTATGATAGACCTCATCAGGCTTTAGACCTCAAAACTCCATCTGAGGTATACGATAACCAAACAGTAAAAATTAACCAATCCTGCGGAGTGCAAAATGAGCAGGGAAATAACACTAAAAACTAATAAAAAACTGTCCAGCTTTTTCAGTACGACACAGCCCAGCACTCACAACTCACTACTCACAACTCACAACTGCCGGCAACGCCGGCCCCATCCGTGGGAAATCCTACCTTTTTAGTGGGTATTAATTTATTTGACCCACATCCGGTGTTTTCGAAAATATTGCTTTTCTGTCGTGTCTTTCCCTCTTTGGGGTTTCCTTGGCTCTCGTTTGCATAACTCTTGGGTTTTCTTTGGGTTACTTGTGGATCCCAAAGGAGACCCACAGGAGCCCCTAAGGGAGGCCGCATGAAATCGACGTTTTAGAGGGCGGTTTTGTTTGCAGAATTCCTGGGCTCAAGTCAAATATTTCAGAAAGGCCGACTTTTTCAGGTGCGGGAATGAGGGAAAAATGGCGACGAATTTCGGTGTATTTTTTCCACGAATGGGGCCAGCAAGCTGGCAAGAGGGAGAGAGCGAGAGAAGGAGAGAGGGAGAGAAGCTGACGCAGATTTCGGGGATGCGGGTGGTTGTGGTAGAGATACGCATGACTCTGGAGCTCTTTGATTTTTCCACGAATTAACACGAATTAACACGAATGATTAAGAATAAGTCCACGGATGAACACGGATTTACACGGATGAGGGCGGCTTCGCCGTATTTTCCCACGAATGGGGCCAGCAAGCTGGCAAGAGGGAGAGAGCGAGAGAAGGAGGGAGGGAGAGAAGCTGACGCAGGCGTTGGAGAACGAAGCCAAGACTATCCGATAGCGAGATCAAGGTTTAAAGAGAATTGCCCACGAATTTGCGCGTTTTACACGAATTAAGGGGCTCAGTAAGCAGCAAGCTGGCGGTTGCAGGTGGCTGCGCAGGTGATGTAGATGCGGATGGTTGTGGTGAGGATACGTGAAGCTTTTTTTTTTGGGGGGGGTGGTCGCTGTGGCAAGCGACCCTACTGCGGCGCTACAGCGAGCGCCGGCTACCTACACACATTTTCATTGACTGATACCACTGTTTATAAAAGATGGATTTCCACCATATTATAAGGATGCCATAAAGTGAACAGAGAATCTTTGAGGAACATAGAGATTTTGAAGACCATAAAGTTATGGTACAATAAGAAGATACACAGCAAGCACAGCTACGAGCTGCGTTATTGGCGTGAACGCTACCGCAAAGAGGGCGGCCGTTTGAATAACGATTTCTATGCGGAGTTGATGCTCAGCATTTCGGATGAGCGCAGCGATGCCTTTTTGAAGGATAAGGTAGTGGCGGATTTTGGTTGTGGCCCGCGGGGCAGTCTGGTGTGGGCCAAGAGTGCTGCTTTGCGCATTGGCATCGATGTCCTGGCGCAGCGCTACATCCGGGATTTCCCCACGGAATACAGAAAGCACGACATGATCTACGTGACCAGCACCGAGAAGAGCATCCCCATTCCGGACGGCTTTTGCGATGTGGTATATTCTGTGAATTCGTTGGATCACGTGCGGGATTTGCTCGCTATGTGCAACGAGATTCGGCGTATCCTCAAGCCGGGTGGCGAGATCATCGGCAGTTTCAATCTCAATCACCCGCCAGACCGTGCCGAACCGCAGACCTTGAGTGAAAATATGCTCAGGAAAATGCTTTTCAGGGACTATGAGATCGTGCATTGGTGGGTCTCTGCGCCGGGGCCGGAGGACGACCTTTACCGTCCGCTCTTCGAGCGTGAATTGATAGACGCCAAGGGCGGCGAGGCCTATCTTTGGGCGCGGGCCATCAAGCCAATAACATAATAATCATTGACTTAAAACCGCCTGTCAAAAATATGAGCTTCCATGGTAAGATTCGCGATATGAAAGACCAATTATTCATTCCGGAAGCAGTGCGCATCGTAGACCACATGGCCTCCAAGGCGGTGTGTCTGGAGTTTATGTGCCAACTTTTGGTGGATAGTGGCAGCCTGGAAGCTGCGGATCGCTTCCTCGATGCTGTGAGAAGCAGAGAAGAGGTGATGAGCACGGGGATCGGCAAAGGAGTGGCTATCCCGCACGCCCGCAATGAAACGGTGAAAAAGCTAAGGACAGCTCTGTGCCTGATCAGAAATGGCATAGACTTTGAATCTTTGGATAAGAAGCCGGTGCGGTTAGTGTTTCTGACCGCGGTTCCCAGTGACGCAAATCGTGAATATATGAGTGTTCTCAAAGGCTTGAGCGAATACCTCAGGCATGATAATAACCGCCTCCCGATGTTGGAGGCAAAAGATGAAAAGGAGCTATTTGAATATGCCCGTCAGATCGAATCTCAGATACATCTTGCTGATAATAATTAGCATCGGGCTCACCCTTGCGTGGGCTCAAAACGAGGATGCCGGTTCCACCGGATTCAACAGCCTGAAAATGGTGCACGGGGCGCGTGCCATGGCTTTGGGTCAGGCTTTGACCGGCGAGGCGAAAAACCCGGATGGCCTTTTTTTCAATCCCGCAGCCATCATCGAACTGCCAAACAAGGAAGTGGGCACCACCTATTGCAACTACTTTCTGGATACGCAGGGCGGTCAGATCCGGCTGCTGCTGCCCAAAGACAAGTTCTCCGCCTGGGCTTTCGGCCTGCAATATATGAATATGGGCTCGTTCGAGCGCACAGAGGTGGATCAATTTGGCAATTTCATCGACGATCTGGGCACTTTTGGCGCTTCAAACCTGATCGCAACCGCCAGTTTGGCCAAGTTTATCAGCCCCGCCATCGACGCCGGTGGCAGCGTGAAGGTGATCTATGATATGTTGGACGATACCTCTGCCGCCGCAGTATTGCTGGACTTGGGCATCATCCACCACCCACACAATGAAAAGGTGAAGGTGGGAGTGACCATGCGCAATATAGGCCTGCAGCTGAAGTATTATACCGAAAACAAACACAAGGAAAAACTGCCCTTCACCTTCACCGCCGGAGGCAGCTATACCTATACGCCGCAACACAAAAGCTTTTTGGAATTTCATAAGGCCAATGGTGAAAACTTCACCGCCCGCTTTGGACATGAATATATGCTCACGCCGGATTTTGCGCTCAGAGCAGGCTTCAGGTCAAATGCAGGGGATTGGAATAGCGGAGGCGGCTGGGGCTGGACTTCCGGGCTTTCATTGGGTGCAGGCTGGAAGTATAAAGCATATAAAATCGACTATGCCGCATCATCTTACGGCGACCTGGGCCTGGTAAATCAGCTCACGCTCAGCTACAGTTTTTAGGATTATAAGAAAAAAGAAGACAATTGGAAAAACGAGACTTTTTATTGGAAATCGGAATGGAGGAGCTGCCTCCCTCGCACTTTATGCCGGCCAGAGACTGGCTGCAAGCGAGTTTTGAGACCTTTATCAGTGACAACCGGCTCAGCTGTGAGCGGCTTTTGGTGGGCGGCACGCCGAGACGGTTTTTTGTGCTGGCTGAGGGAGTGCCTATCCTGCAGCCGGATATAGTGTTGGAACGCACAGGCCCATCCGTGAATATCGCCTACAAAGATGGCGAGCTCACGCCTGCTGCCTTGGGATTTTTGAAGAAAAACAAAGCCACAGCCGAGGATGTGCAGATTCAAAGCACGCCCCGGGGTGAATTTTTGCACCTGAGCATCAAACAGCCCGGCAAAGAAGCGCAGGAACTGCTCAGAGACTGGAGCCAGGGCCTACTCGCAGACATCCCTTTTGCCAAAAAGATGATCTGGGAATACAAAGACCTCAGCTTCTCGAGACCGGTGCGCTGGCTCTGTGCCCTCTTTGGCAATGAGGTTTTGCCTCTTAAAAACCACGACATCCCCTGCGGCAGAATCAGCTACGGCAACCGTCACCTGGGTCTGGATAAAAGCTTCGAGATCACGAGGCCGAGCGAGTATCTGGCTATCTTGAGGCAACACCGCGTCATGGCAGACAGGGATGAACGCCTCAAAACCATACAGCAGAGCCTGATAGACATATTTGCAGACAGGCCGCTGCAGGTGATGCGGGACGACAGACTGGCGGAAATCGTGTGTGATCTGGTGGAATGGCCCACGGCGGTGGAAGCCTGTTTTGATGAGGCTTATCTGGTGTTGCCGGAGAAGATCATCACCTCCACCATCAGCCAAAATCAGAGATACTTTTCCGTGCTGGACGATAAGGGCAATTTCACCAATAGATTTGTCTTCATCTCCAATGGCGATCCGCAGAAAAGCGAGATCATCCGGGGCGGCAACGAGAAGGTGGTGAATGCCCGCTTGGCCGATGCGCAGTGGTATTTCAATGAAGACAGCGCCCGCGCTCTGGAAAGCTATGTGCCTGCGCTGGAAGAAGTTGTCTTTCAGGCAGATTTGGGCACCATGGCCGCCAAAGTGAAGCGCATCGAGGCCCTTTGCGCCTGGATTTGTGAAGAGCTGAAGCTCTCCGAACCGGAGATGAAGCGGGTGATGCGCTGTGCCTATCTCTGTAAGGCGGATTTGGTGACGACGATGTTAGGCGAGAAAGAATTTACCAAGCTGCAGGGATATATAGGTATGCAATATGCCGTTATCAGCGGCGAAGATAGCGAAGTGGCCACCGGCATCTGGGAACATTATGCGCCGCGGGGGCCGAACGACGCCCTGCCCGAAACGCTGTGCGGCGCCATCGTCTCGGTGGCAGACAAGCTGGATACCGTGTGTGGCATCATCCGTGCGGGTTTGCTGCCCACGGGCAGTGCCGATCCCTTTGCGCTCAGACGTGCGGCGAACGGCGTCTGTCAGATCCTGCTGAAACGAGGCTGGCATCTGCCTTTGGAGGCTCTGGTGGCGAAGAGTCAGGCCATCCTGGAGCAGGATATCGCCGCAGATAAGGAACTGGACGAGAAAGCGGCCAACTTCTTTGTGCAGCGGGTGCAATGGCTCTTTAAGCAGGAAGGAATCGCCTTCGACGTGTTGGACAGCCTGGAGCATCTGCAGCTTTCCGCTCCGATTAAATTGATGGAAGCCGCTTTGGCGCTTTCCAAAATCAGAGAAAGCGAGGATTTCCATTCGCTGATCATAGGCTTCAAGCGTGCGGCCAATATCTTGGAGGGTAGCGCTGAGAAAGGCTATGTTTTGAATCCTGAACTCTTTGTGCAGGAAGAAGAAAAGGCGCTTTTTGCCAGTTTGCAAGAGCTGAGGATAAGGCTTGACAGCGCTCTGGAAGCGGATGACTATGAGCTGGCTCTGCAGGAATTGGTGCAGATCGGGCCGGCGATTGACCGCTTCTTTGACGAGGTGCTGGTCAATTGTGAAGACGAAAGCTTGCGCCACAACCGTCACGCACTGCTCAGCGAGATCAAAAGCGAGTTTCTGAAGGTGGCGGATATATCAAAATTAGTAATAGATAATATAGAGGAAAACAAATGAAAGACTTCTTAAACGACCTGAAGCAACGAGCCATCGCAGCGAATGGCAGCATCGTGTTTCCGGAAAGCGGAGACGAAAGGGTGCTGAAGGCTGCAATGCAATTGACAGACGAGAAAATAGCCAGGATCATCCTGATCGGCGAACCTGAGACGGTGAAAGCTGATCTGGGCAAGTTGAATCCCGAATTTGAGGTGGAAAAGCTGCAGATACTCAAACCCGCAGACCATCCACGCATAGACGAATTTGCAGATTTCTACTATGAGAAACGCAAGAAAAAAGGCGTATGCCAAGAAACTGCGGCCACGACGGTGCGGAATGAGCTCTTTTTTGGCGCACTGTTGGTGCAATTTGGCCTCGCTGATGCCATGATCGCCGGTGCGGTGAATACCACGGGCGACGTGCTGAGAGCCGCTTTGCAGGTTATCGGCGTGAAAGCGGGATTGAACACGGTTTCCAGCACCTTCATCATGGTGATCCCTAATTATAAAGGCAAGACGGGCTTCTTCAGCTTTGCAGATTGCGCCGTGGTGCCGGACCCCACCGCTGAACAGCTGGCAGATATCGCCATCAGCACCGCTGCGACGCATAAGGCTATCCTCAATGAAGAGCCGAGAGTGGCGCTGCTTTCCTTTTCCACGCATGGAAGCGCCAAGCACGAGCTGGTGGATAAAGTTTTGGAAGCAAAAGACATCCTCAAAGAGAGGAAGGCAGACTTCCTGTATGATGGAGAGCTGCAATTGGATAGCGCCATTGTGCCGAGCGTGGCTGCATCAAAGGCGCCGGACAGCCCCCTGAAAGGCGATGCAAACGTGCTCGTCTTCCCCGACCTTCAAAGCGGTAATATAGGCTATAAACTCACGCAGAGAATGGCCGGTGCAGAGGCTATCGGGCCGCTGATCCAAGGTTTGGCCAAGCCGGTCTGCGATCTTTCCCGCGGTTGCACTACCGACGTGATCGTCAATACCGCTCTGCTGGTCTTACTGATGAAATAAAATTAAAAAAAGATAGATAAGGAGATTAGCTAAAATGGCAATCAAACTTGCAAACAGGATTCTGGTGGTGAAACCTTCAGCCACCCTTGCGATCAGTACCCGGGCCAAGGAAATGATGGCTGCCGGTATTGATGTGGTAAACTTTGGTGTGGGAGAGCCGGATTTCAATACGCCGGACTACATCAAAGACGCTGCACATAAAGCTTTGGACGACAACTTCACACGTTATACGGCCAATCCCGGCATCATCGAGCTGCGCGAGGCGATTTGCGCCAAGTTCGAGCGTGAAAACGGCCTCAAATACAAGCCCAATCAGATACTGGTCTCGGCAGGCGCCAAAGCTTCCATCCTCACCGTCCTCATGGCGGTATGTGATGTGGGAGACCAGGTGCTGGTGCCCTCTCCCTACTGGGTGAGCTATCCGGATCAGGTGAAGCTGGTCAATGCCCAAATGGTGGTTATTCCCAGCACCGTGGAGAATGAATTCAAGATCACGCCCGCAGCGCTGAGAAAGGCTTGCGAAGAAAGCCCCAGCGCCAAAGTATTGCTGCTCAATTCACCCAGCAACCCCTCGGGAACCGTCTATAATAGAGAAGAGCTGATCGAAATCGCCAAGATTTGCATCGAATACAACCTGCTGGTGATCTCAGACGAGATCTATGAACGCCTGGTGTACGACGATACCGAACACGTTTCCATCGCCAGCGTGCTGCCCGAAATGTACGAGCGCACCGTGGTGATCAATGGAGTATCCAAGGCCTATGCCATGACCGGCTGGAGAATGGGATACGCTGCAGGTCCGGCACATATCATCGGCGCAGCAAGCAGAGTGCAGGCACACGCCACCTCCGGCATCAACTCCATCACGCAGAAAGCCAGCGTCGTGGCATTGAATGAAGAAGACGACTCCATCGAGAAGATGAGACAGGAATTTCAGGAACGCAGAAACTTCCTCTGCGGCGAACTGAGCAAAATCCCGCACGTCACACTCTTCAAGCCCAAAGGCGCATTTTACGTATTCCCGGATATATCCTGGTATCTTGAAAACAACAATAAAGGCATCAAGGATTGCGGTGAATTCTGCAGCCTGATGCTGGAAACCTACCATGTGGCATTGGTCTCCGGTGCAGCCTTCGGAGTGGATACAGCCGTGAGATTCTCCTATGCCAACAGCATGGAAAACCTGAAAAAAGGCGCTCAACGCTTTGCCAAATGCCTTGAGGACCTCCGCTCCTGAACAAAATAGGTGAAACAACATGAGTGATATGAACAACCGCATCCGTGAAATCTTTGACCAACGCCGCAGAAAACAGAACAACTGGCCCAGGCTGATCATCATGGTCATCATCCTGATCGCAATCATCGTGGGCATCAGTATGCTCAATAAAGCCGCTGAAAAAGGCGGGCTGTTCCCCGGCGCAGTGTATCAAGACAGCACAGCCGTGCAGGATACAACGGCTACAGATGCCATACAGGTGATTCCGGCAACTCCGGAACCGGTGGAGACGCCATGAGCCTGGTGATCGTAGGCTCATTGGCCCTGGATTCCATCAGCACCAAAGCGGGCAGCGTCAAAGATGCCCTGGGCGGCTCTGCCTTCTACGCATCCATCGCTGCCTCTTACTTCCATCAGGCAAGCATAGTGGGAGTGGTGGGAGACGACTATCCGCCGGCAGGAATAGAACTGCTCAGGAAACACGGAGTCAATATCGATGGCTTGGAGACCGTGTGCGGGAAAACCTTCCGCTGGAGTGGGAAATATGAGGATTGGAACCAGGCGGATACGCTCAATACCGAGCTCAATGTGTTTGCAGACTTCAATCCCACGCTGCCTCCCGCCTACCGGAACTGCCGCAACCTGCTGCTGGGTAACATCCATCCCTCACTGCAATTGCAGGTATTGGAGCAGGTGGAAAGCTACGAATGTGTGGCCTGCGATACGATGAACTATTGGATCACGGGCGAACATGAAGCACTCAGCAAAGTGATAGGCAAGATGGATGTGGTGTTTATGAACGAAGAAGAAGTCTGCCAATACACGGGCTGTGACAATATCTTCAAGGCCGGCAAAGATATCCTGGATATGGGCGTGAAGCTGATCGTGATCAAACGCGGCGAATATGGCAGCGTCTGCATCTCTGACGACTATATGGTATTCATGGCCGCCTATCCCATCGAGGATGTGGTAGACCCCACCGGAGCGGGAGATTGCTTCGCCGGCGGCTTCATGGGCTATCTGGCCTCAAGACCAAAACCGGATAAACAAGACATCCGCAACGCCGCCCTCACAGGAACCGTGACGGCGGCTCTCAATGTTTCAGACTTTAGCGTCAACGGCATCGCCAATCTGGACAAACAGACGATTGATGCCAAAATCAAGCAACTAAAGGAATGGACATCATGAACTACAAACAATCCGGCGTAAACGTGGAAGCGGGCGAACAAGCCGTAAAAGACATCAAAGACTTAGTGCGCAAAAGCTACAACAAAAACGTGCTGAGCGAGCTGGGAAGCTTTGGCGGCTTGTATGCCCTGGACCTCGAACGGCATCAGAATCCCGTCCTGGTATCCAGCACCGATGGCGTGGGCACAAAGCTGCTGGTAGCCATCAAAGCCGGCATCTACGACACCGTGGGCCAGGATTTGGTAAACCACTGCGTCAACGACATCCTGGTGCAAGGCGCACATCCGCTCTTCTTTCTGGATTACATAGGCCTGGCCAAGATGGACAGGGAAATCGTGTACCAGATCATCAAGGGAATGACGCAGGCCTGTATCGAAAACGACTGCGCCCTCATCGGCGGCGAAATGGCGGAAATGCCCGGCATCTATCACAAAGATGATTTTGACCTGGTGGGAACCATCGTGGGAGTGGTGGAGCGTCACCTCATCCTGCCCGGAAACAGGGTCAGAGAACACGACGTGCTCATCGGCATCCCGTCCACCGGACTGCATACCAACGGCTATTCGCTGGCCAGAGCCATCGTCTTTGACAAGCTGGGCCTGGCTGTGGATGCCTATGTGCCCGAGCTTCAATGCACCGTGGCGGAGGCGCTGCTCAGCATCCACAAAAGCTATCTGCAAGAGCTCAAACCCTTCCTGGAAGATGAGGCTCTGCATGGCCTGGCGCATATCACGGGCGGCGGCATCCCGGGAAACCTCAAACGCATCATCCCCGAAGGACTCTGTGCCTACGTGAGCTACCCCGGCAGCGAGATTCCGCCTCTCTTCCAGTGGCTGCAAGCTTCCGGCGGCATCAGCGATGATGAGATGCGCAAAGCCTTCAACCTGGGCGTGGGAATGATCGCCATCGTGGACGAAAGCCTGTCTGAGCGGCTGATCAAGGAAACCGGCGGCTTTATGATGGGCGAGATAGTCTGCGCCAGAGACAACGACCCCCTGGTGCACTTCATTTCATAGCTGTGTTTTGCTGTGATTGTGTGTGTCCAAAATGAGGTTCCTGTCATGCGAGTAGGAAATCCTGTTTGAGATTTGGAACGATTTTGGCTTCATGACCTTACAGCGGTTTAGATTTGTTAACTTTATTCTGGGTGGAAAGGCCGGGTTTGAGGGGCGTAATCCTGCCAAACTTGGAGCTTTCCGCTCAGAAAAGGGATGTTTCTCAAGAAAACACTTGACTTTTTTGCACTACTCAAATTAAGGTGACACAACCACAAAAGGGCGCCAGCGAGCCTGCTGCACTTTGGTGGATAACTAATTGGAAGATAAGAATAATGCTTACAAATAAGGGAGGTTTATCGATGCGAAAATATGCATTGATCCTGCTCATTCTGATGAGTAGCATAGTGATACTCAATGCTGCTACGACCGGCCGGTTGGCTGTCCGTGTGCGTGATAACAACGGACGTCCCATCGAATTTGTGAACGTCGCAGTTACGCAAAACAATCGTACCTTGACCGGCGGAAGAACCAATGCAAAAGGAACAGCTATTATTATCAACATCCCGCCGGGAGTTTATGTAGTTAAATTCACGCTCGTTGGCTATGATAGCTACACCGTAAACAATGTCCGCATCCAAGTGGACCAGACCACATCACTCCAACCCGTCATGAATAAGACGGGCGTAAAGCTCAGCACTGTGGTGGTCACCGCAGAGCAAGACAGAGCCGGTAAAGACCGAGTGGGTACTGCCATCCAAGTGGATATGAGCAACATGGCAGACGTCGCTGTGACAGACGTCGCAGACGTGGTTGCCCTCCAAGCCGGTGTGACCAACATCGGCGGCGAGCTGCATATCCGTGGTGGACGTGCCAACGAAATCAACTACACCGTGGACGGCATGAGCGTTTCTGACCCGGTTGACGGCGGAAGTGCCCTGGGAGTCGACCTCGATGCTATCAGCGACATGAAAGTGATGACCGGTGGTTTCCCCGCAGAATATGGAAACGCACAATCCGGCGTGATCAACATCGTCACCAAAGACGGTGATCCTTTCTTTAGCGGAAAGTTGGAGTGGAATACCGACCACATCATCGGTAGCGGGCGCAACTCTGACGTGCTCAAGTTTGCAGTCGGTGGCCCCGTGGTATTCTTTGGTTCTCAGGATCTGCGTGAAAAGTTCACCTTCTACCTCAACGGTGGCGGCGAGTGGTTGGATGGACGCCTCAAAGACTATTGGGTAAGCGATCCCAACAATGAATACATCCTCAACGGTGTGCCGCTGCTTGAGTATGATTATCCCAGAAACGACCCCTACGAGGATCGTACCCGCATCCTGGGTATTGACCTTGGAAACCGTAACTACAACGGCTACAACATAAACCTCAAATCCAAGTATGACTTCAGTCCCACCCAGAAATTGACCTTCGCCGTGCGTGGAGACAGAAACTATGACCACGGCTTTACCTACAGCTGGCGCCATGCTTTGCATCACATCTACATCAATGAAATCGTCCAAAGCCAATACATCGGCACCTACGATCATGTGCTCAACAACGCCATGAACCTCAAGCTCAAAGCCAGCTTCTACCGCAAAACCAGCAACACCAGCCCACGTGGCATCAGCAGGGACGACTACCTGTTTCGCAAGCCCATCATCGCCGAAAACTACGTGTACGACGTCCTCAACGGCGACTATGGCTTTGCCAGCATCGACGAAGACGGCGATGGTGTGTATGACGATGGTTTCCTGCCTGCCCACTTCTGGACCTACCGCATCTCCGGTGTGGAAGACCCCAGAGCCGTGTCAGGCTTCGTGGCTCCCGGCAGCATCTACGACAACTTTGTGGACGACGTGAGCTCGCAAACCAACGTGCGTGCTGACTTTGAATATCAGATCAACGACATTCACCTGGCAAAGACAGGTTTTGAAGTGATCAGCCACAACATCAAAAAGAACCAGCTCCAGAGCTTCCTCACCATCTATGAAGACCGCTTCCAACAGAGCTTGCAGCGTGTATTCAGCCCTGCAGACCTGGCCGGCTTCACCCCCAACATCGTGATCGTGCCCGATCTGGATGCAGATGGCAACCCCATCCTGGATGCTGACGGCAATCCCTCCATGAGAAAAGATGTCACCAACGTCCCTGACGCACTCTATGACATCTATATCGACTTCAATGACGACAACAACACCATGATCCCCATCTACAAACCGGAAGACTATTATCGCGCCGCCCAGGAAGCTTCTGGAAAGCGTGATGGCTATCAGGCCAATCCCTGGCAGTTTGCTTACTACCTCCAAGACAAGATGGAATGGAAAGGCATGATCGTAAACGCAGGCTTGCGTTTTGACTTCTGGTATCTGGGAAACAAGTATAAAGTCTTGGAAGACAGCGGCAAGTATCGCACCGTCGAATTTGACAAGGGTGACCGCTTCCAAGCCATGATCTCACCCCGTTTGGGCGTCTCTCACCCCATTACCGACAGAGACGTGCTGCGTTTTGCCTACAACTACCAAAACCAGCTGCCCCAAATGCAATTTATCTTCACCAGCAAGACCCCCGAGGATGCCAACGTCTCCGACACAGCCATCACCGTGGGCAACCCCTCCTTGGAACCCCAAATCACAGTCACCTATGAAGTGGGCCTCTCACACCAGCTGTCAGACGACTATGTCATAGACATGACCGCCTACTACAAAAACCTCTACAACTATGTGAGCACCAGGAAGGAAGCAAAAGAGGGTGAAGAACAGATCTTCTGGTACAAATTCATCAGTGAAGACTACGGTTCTGCACGCGGAATCGATATCCAGCTCGAGAAGATACTCTCAAACTTCAACACCTGGACTGTCGCCTACTCGCTGGCCTGGGCCCAAGGAAACAACTCCAGCACCGTCATCCAAGACGAGATGACCAACCTGCGTGAATTCCCTCTGGATTGGGACGTGAGACACAACCTCAACACCAGCTTCACCTTCCGCATCGGCAGAAACGAAGAGTTCTTTATACCCTTCACAGACTACATCCTCCCCTTTGATGACTTCAGTGCCAATATCAACTGGAACTTCGCTTCCGGTGCGCCCTACACACCTCAGGCTGAAGAGGGCAGTATGTTGGATACAAACTCCAAACGCAAGGGCTGGACAAACCAGGCAAACTTGCGTCTCACCAAAGGTTTTGCCTTACCAAAAGACATGAGCATCAGAGTCTTTATGGAAGTGGAAAACCTGTTTAAGACCAAGAACATCCTCAGCGTTTACCCCAAGACCGGCTCCCCATACGAAACCGGTGAAGACATATCAGATACAATGGTGGGATACACCTATCCCGAAGTGGACTTCGTATACCACAAAGCAATCCGAAACCCCGGCATGGTTAACAACCATCGCGGCGTCACTTTTGGCGTCTCATTCAACTTCTAAAATTTCAAGTTCCTAAGGAGGAATCACATAATGAACAAGAAGACAAAATGGATACTGTTGCTCATAGTGGCAATGACAATGCTGCTCGGTGTCCTGGGTGCTCAGGAAGTTGCAGAAACAGCTGAAGCATCCGGCGGAACCAAGAACTTGGCCGAATTCATTTTTGGCACTGGAATGGTAAAATGGTTTATCGATGGTGGATGGGCAATGTGGCCAATTCTCTTCATCGCTATTTATGGCTTAGCTTACATTATCTGGAAGTTTATAGCCCTGGTTTATGCCAAGATCAATCTCAACAGCTTCTTGGGAACCATCGTTCCTATGCTTCAAGCCAAGAAGTATGATGAGGTCGCAGAGCTTGCAGCCAAGACCCGCGGCCCTGTGGCAGCAGTTGTCCATGCTGGTGCACAGAAAGCTTCTTCCGGTATTGATGCCGTGGAAAAAGCCATGGAAAACGCCGCAATGATCGAGATGAGCTATTTGGAAAAGGGATTCGTCGAACTGTCGACCGCTATCGCCTTGGGACCCATGATGGGATTCTTGGGTACAGTGGCCGGTATGATCGAGGCTTTCGATGCCATCGCCGCAGCTCGTGCCGTGGACGCCACCATTGTGGCTTCCGGTATCAAGATCGCTCTTATCACCACTGAGGCCGGCCTGATAGTGGCTATCCCGGTGCAGTTTTTCTACAACGTCTTCACAACCATTGTCGACGGCTTAGTTATAGATATGCAGCGTGCCTCCGAGAAAGTAGTTGAAACCCTGATCGAGTCTCGATAGGGGGTAGAAATGAATATCTCTCGTAAAAGGAAAGGCAAGGTTTCAATTCCGACAGCGTCGACCGCTGACATCGCCTTTCTGCTCATCGTCTTCTTTATGTCGACCACCAAGTTTGACGTGAAAGAAGGTATCAAGTTGGTGTTGCCGGCCATGGCTCCTGACAGTGCAGAGGGCAAGGCCGAAACTATTCAGCTTGGTGAGGATAAAATGACACGCCTCCAGATCCAGGAAGATGGCACCATCATCTTAAATAAAGAAGCAGCGCGGCATATCGAAGATGCTGAGCTGGACTCAATAATCCAGCAAAAATTAAGGGAAAATCAGGACATGATCTTCAGGGTCATCACTGATAGAAACGCCCAGTACAAAGATATGATCCGGGTAGTGGATAGACTCAAGGCCCAGAAAGCCGAGAAGATATCACTATCCACAAACTAAAAGGAAGGATAATATGGCAAAAATAAACAGATCAAGAGATCGTGACATCGAAATCCCTCAGGGATCGATGGGCGACATCGCCTTCCTGCTCCTGCTGTTCTTTATGGTGACGACCGTGTTTGTCCAGGAAAAGCAATTTTGGGTAGACCGAGACCGTTGGCCCCAGGCTCAAAGCATTGAGCGCATTCCCCGCAACAACACCGCCACCATTTATGTGATGAAAAATGAAACCATCCTGCTTGATGATGTCCCCTCCAAGATCGAGAGCGAAGAAGATGTTTACGTCAAAAACGCCTTAATCGCCAAGAAAGCTGAAAACCCTGAAATCGTTGTCTGTTTCAGGACTGACAGAGAGACCAAGTACGGTGCGATGTCAGACGTAATGCGTCAACTTCAGGACGCCGAAACCCTGGTTGTGGCTTTTGAAGCCCAGCAGAAGGACCAATAGGGAGGATATCATGGCAATGAAGTATTCCGATTGGAAAGACGTGGCAAATTCACAACTTGCCAAAGCGGTAACCCTGGCCCTGGTGCTCACCACCTTCGTGCTCGTGGTTACCCCCAATATCGAAGCCCGTAAACAAAAGTTTACCGTCACCGAGACGGAACTTGTGGATATCCCCATGGAAGAGCGTGAAAAGCTGGAACAGCCCGAAGTGGAAGTCAAGATCGAAGTGCCCATCATCATCAGTGATGAGCTCAGCACCTCTTCAGACCCCGCTATCGCTGCCAAGTATGAACAAGCTTTGGCCCAGATTGGAGACATCTCAATCACCACCTCATCTGCCCTTTCCAGAGATAGAGATGGTGAGATGGTCAAGTTTGAAGCTTATGATGATCCACCTGTGATCATCGGTGAGCTCAGACCGGACTATCCGGACGCAGCCAAGCGCACCCGCACCCAAGGCACCGTGGTCTTGGAAGTGGAAGTCTACCGCGATGGAACCGTAGGCAACGTCAGAGTGCAACGCTCCATTATCGGCCTGGACGACGCCGCTATAGCTGCCGTGCGCAGAGTGAGATTCCAACCCGGCAAAAGCGGTGGCCATCCTATCGACACGCTCGTGATCATACCTGTTGAATTTAGATTAAATTAGATGATTGGGAGAATAGAATATGAAGTTTAATAAAACGTTACTCTGCCTGCTTGTGTTGCTTATCATCCCAATGATAGTATCTGCGGCGGCAGTAGTATCTGCAGACCCCGCCTCCAAAAAGCTTGACCGCAGCAGAGTCCACAGAGTGGGAAACATCTGGCTGCGCGTCAGTAACTATGGTTTCTTTGGCTCGGGAAGTGGCTCGCCCCAATATCCCTCCCTGGAGTACCCGGGAGGTAGTGGAATTGACTATCTTTTCCAGGGCGCACTTTGGTTTGGAGCCAAGAAATACCGTCGTAACGCAGCCGGGCGAAAGATGTATTGGAAAGCCGTCAACCCCAGTCCAGACAGTATGCAAGTCGTTGCTGAAGGCCAACCCGATTGGCGCCCCTGGATGAAACCGGTTGTCGACACGCTGACCACTATAGGTTTCGATGGAGACTTGGACCTCTACGAGTTTCTACCGGCATACAACCCCTTGGTTGCGGGAAACATGGATGTAGTTGATCTATACGAAACCTGGAACGTGATGGACGAGGTTGCCACCGCCAGTACCAGAACCCAAAAAAGAGGTGTGGACGATGATGGCGACGGCATAATCGACGAAGACTTTGTGGGATACACCTTCCCCTTGAGGGTAGCCAGTGAGCTGCCTTCACAGTTTGCCCAGTTTGGTGGTCAATACATCCATAATACCCACAACTATAATGTCATTAACGAGGGTCACAATATCGAGATCTGGTTCCCCTTGGGCTTCATGGATCTCTCTGATATGAGCTACCCGAGCTACGCCTTCTCCGCGCCTCATGATGACGATGGAGACGGCCGTGTGGACGAGGATGGCGCCCCTGTCTCCGAGCAGGACTTTATCTCATATTATTATGACTATTGTCCTTTCGGCACCACAGGTGACAGAGACCTGGGCATATCCAGAAGCAGAAACACACACTGGCCCCTAAACATCCGTGTACGCCAGATGAGCTACCAATGGAGCTATGACTACATCAAAAACCTGGTCTACGTGGAATTTAACATCACAAACATGAACATTGCCACGCAGGATACTTTGTTTGACTGCGCCATGGGTATTTACATGGACTGTGACGTCGGTCCTCAAAGCTGGGGCCGCGAAAAAGCCGCTGACGACAAATCCGGATACGTGAAAGGTGAAGGTTATGAATTTGCCTACACTTATGACGCAGACGGAGACGGTGGCCTTACCACAGGTTTGGTGGGCGCCCGCGTTTGTACGCCAGACCCCGAACAGCTCAAATTCCACTGCTGGTATTGGGAAGTGGGAGATGGCCCGGACGACTTTAAACCCGGCACCTTGATAGCCGGTAAGACCAGCAACGAGAAATATGCGTTGCTCACAGGAAAGAATCCAAATCCTGACAAGTTTGAACCGCTGAGGCCCGAACGAGATGACATCACGGAATATGAGCAGCCCGAAGCCAAGGATACACGTTTCCTCTTCTCTTTCTATGGAGACATGAAGGGAATGAACAATCCTACCGATGGTTCCTGGAACCTGGCTCCCGGCCGCACCATGAAAATCGTGATCGCCATCTTCCCCGGTGACAATAAAGAAGACCTCAAGCGTTCCGCCCGCTGGGCAAAAGTGATTTACGGACAGGCACAAAACCTCGTAACTGTGGTCTTGCCTGACACCTTCCCTCACTACAACCCGCCCGAACCACCCGAAATCCCCAAAGTGTATGCCGAAATCCTCAAGGACGGCAGCCAGATCGACGTCTATTGGGACAACAGAAGTGAGTTCAGCTACGACACCATGACCGTGCTCAGCGCTGTCGTCGGTTGGCAAAACCCTGCCTTTGACGGCTACAAACCCGGCATTGACAGTGACCCCAACTTCGTAGACTGGAGTGGATACCCGGAAGAGTTCAAACCCAGATTTGGTGATGCGAATTATCAATGGAACATGAACGCAACGGTCAACCCCTACACATCGCACAGGTTGAGGCACGACTTCCAAGGCTATACCCTCTGGGGGCGCAGCGGAAGCGGCTCTCAAGAGGACTGGACGATGATGGATCGTTGGGATAAGATAGATACCGCCCAAGACCTGGTAGACTACGCCGTAAACTTTGGCGATAGCGTTTATGTAGACTATGGCGGCTACCTGGGCATCGATAAGGGGTTGCCAAATCCCAATGCCTGGACAGAAACCGACCAATATTCAAACTACTATCGCTTTGACGACAGCTATCACCTGGTACCTTGTGCCGCAAACGAAACGTTCTACGGCTGGCCTATCTATGACCATAACGTAAACTACGACGCAAACATTCAGGCACAAGCTGATCAGATCGCCACTGACCATTCAGGAAAGCCCACGCAGTACATCCAGCAGTTGCAGGCCCGCTTGTTCAAGCACCCGCAGCTGAGAGACGAAATCTATGATGAACTGGTAGATACAAAGCTCATCCCGCTGCCCGGACATGGTGGACAAGTAGCAATCGGCGACGACGATGCGCTCACAGACCTGCATCACAAACGCCTGGCAAGACGCTACTACCGCTCTGAGATCATGTATCCCCGCAAAGGTATAGAATACTATCTGGCTGTAACTGCATATGACAGAGGCATCCCTTCACAAGACCTTAACTTCCTGGAAACAGGACGTGATAAAGACGCCAATATGAAGGTGTTCTTCCCCGGAACATTGGCAAAAGAAAACATGGACAACATCTACGTTATCCCCAACCCCTACATCGGCAGCAGCAAGTTTGACGGCCGCCGTGAGGGTGACGAAAAGGGTGATAAGAGTAGACGTATCTGGTTTGTAAACCTGCCCATGGAATGTACTGTCCGCATCTACACCCTTGCTGGCGACTTGGTGAAAGAACTCCATCACAATGGTGCTCATATGACGGATATCCTCACCATCAGTAAGGCCGACAGCCAAGGCATCAGTGCCAGTGGTATGCATGAATGGGATCTGCTCTCCAAGAATCGTCAGATCATAGCTCCCGGAGTATACCTCTACTCTGTGGAAAACAAAGCCGATAACAAAATCAAAGTCGGCAAGTTTGTAATCATTAAGTAAGGAGGAATACCGTGAAAAAACAAAGCACATTCATTATCGCCCTGCTCCTTCTGCTGCCTATAATGCTCTCTGCCACGCCTTTTGGTAAGACAGGAACTGCTGCACTGCAGTTTCTCAAACTCGGTGTGGACGCCCGCGCTATAGGAATGGGAGAAGCATATACCGCTGTTTCAGACGATATCTCCTCCACCTTTTGGAATCCAGCCGGCTTGGCCCCCGCAATGCAAAACCAAGCCTTCTTCTCACACACAAACTGGATTGCAAACATATATCACGAATATGCCGCCGCCTCCTTCACAAACGGCGTCAGCACGCTTGCCGTCTATGGCTCCGTGTTGCATATGGATGATATAGAAATCACAGATGAAGAAACCTTTGGCCCTACAGGCGAAACTTTTACCAATAGCGGTATGGCCTTTGGAGTCAACTATGCCTCTGTGTTTACCGACAAATTCTCCGCAGGCGTGGGAGTGAAATACCTCAGAGAAAACCTGTATGAATTTGCCGTGAATAGCTACGCCTTTGATATTGGGTCTATGTATAACACTGGATGGCAAAACTTGAAGATCGGAATGGTGCTGCGCAACTTCGGCCCCGACATCAGATACCGTGTGGACAACGATGAAGACGGCCTTTATGACGAAGACCCATTTGATCTCTTTGACAACGATGGTGACGGTTTGGTGGACGAAGACGGTCCCGAGCTTGATTGTAAAATACCCATGAGCTTCTCACTGGGAATCAGCGGTGATATCATGCGCACGGATACTTCACACTGGATCGCTTCACTACAATTGGACAACGTCGTAGACAGAAAAGAAACCTGGAACCTGGGAACCGAATACAAGCTATCAAACCTCTTCCTCAGAGGTGGATACCAGATCGGATATGACACCAACGGTTTCAGTGCAGGCTTGGGATATCGCATCGCAACATCCTTCGCCATCTTCAATATTGACTATGCCTACACGGATATGGGCAAGCTGATGGAAAATCCCCTGAAGACCGCTCACCGTGTATCACTGAAAATGAGCTATTAAAATAACAAGGAGACATTATGAAAAGATTTGTAATTACTCTTATCACAATCGGCCTTCTCTTTAGCTTTGCATATGCCGGTCAGATGCAGCCCGTTATGGAGAAAAAGCCGGTGGAAAGCCCGGCTGGAGTGCGTCTTGCTCCACGCAGAAATGTACCCCAGTATACCTTTACAAAAACACCGACAACTGTAGCACCAAACTATTACGACTACATGATCGGCTCTTACAACGGCTTGCCCCTTCAGGTGATTCCTCAAAGTGCAGGCGGTGGCTATTTCATGACCTATCATGGAAAATCACAGCCCACAACCGGAAGCACAAGACGTATGTTTTATACCTACATCAATGCTGCAGGCGATGTCGTTACAAACAACGAAATCACAAACACCCAAAACCATGAAGGCTATGGAACTGTAGCCGTTGACCCCGTTAGCGGAAAACCCTTCTATGCCTGGCACGCCAATACTGACACTGATAGCGAGCTCGAAGTACAGCTTGTTACTGACGCTTTCCTCGATCAGTATCCCGGCCTCTTCAACGATGTCACAGTCATTATCGACAACCCCTACGAAATCGGTGGAACCAACACCAGCGAATTCATCTGGCCCACAGCCGTGATCGGACCCTCACCCATCGATGGAAAAAGAAGAATCTACGTGGTCTGCCGTAACGCTGTGTCCAACAACGCCGCAGGAAACCCCTCCGAAAACCCCCTGATTGCTTATACAGACTTTGACGAGGATGATGTCGTTGCCGGTACAGCTCTCAACTGGGGACATATCGACATTCCCGAAATGACAGCCTGGAACCATGACCAATCCGCATGGCGTCGTCCCTTCCACTCCATCGCTGTGGATAGAAGCGGAAACGTCTACTATGCCGGTTATCACTTTGGCCAAGACGCCAATGATAACAGCATCGACGAACCGGACATGGACGTCTTCATGTGCGGAAACTACGGTCAGGGCGAATGGACCCGCGTCAGCTCCTACAGCAAATTCCCCGTCAACAACCCACCCTCTGCCCCCGGCAGCACTGTTGGCTATTTTGAAGACCAAAATGGCAACCCCCATGCTGACGGAACAATCGGATTCAGCGTGATGTGCTCCCATTCCGGACACGCCAACACCGTGACCGACATTGATGGCAGAGTACATAGCCTGGGAATCTGGGCGCTTTCCACCGACGAGGGAAGCTACTATCCCAATATGCAGTATCTCAAAGCATTCGTCTTTGATCCCACAACAAACGAATTCACCATCAACGAGGTCTATCCTCAGAAAGACCCCGAAGATGAAGTCAATGATTGCTTCATCCCCTGGGACATCGAAGCACCCTTTGGCGTGCCCGAATACATCGAATACGAAGGACAGCACTATCTCCAAGTCGTAACCGACTGGCCCTTCCCTCACTGGGATGACGAAGCCCACGAAGGCGCAATGGGATTCCACTACAACAATGCCAAACTCTCCGAAGCAAACGAGTATGGAATGATGGCCGCAGTATGGCAAAATAGCTGGCGTGCACGTCAACACAACAAGTGGAACGACCTCGATTACTTCGACTATATGAACACCCCGGAAATCTGGATCTCCGTATCTCCCGACAATGGAGACACCTGGAGTGAGCCGATCGTGATCGACAACCAGAGCACTCTGCCCGAGTTTGAAGGCATCAAACCCATGTGGGTCTATCCCGCCAACAAAGTGATTTTCTCACACATGGACGGAGAGCACAAGGTTGGTAAACTCGGATTGATGTTCTACAACGACTTTACCTGGGGATCACACGCCATCACACCTCCCTACCACTCAACAAACGATGGCGGCGAAGTCATGTTTACAGAACTGATGATCACCTTCCCCGTTGGTGGACCCACCAGCCCCGGAAATGATCAACACACCATGACACCCGCACCCAGACTGTTGGGACAAAACTACCCCAACCCCTTCAACCCCACAACAACCATCAGCTACACCATGCCCAGAACCGGTGAAGCCAAACTGGCCATCTACAACGTGAAAGGACAATTGGTAAACACCCTGGTCAATGAAGTAAAAGATTTTGGCGAACACAAGGTAGTGTGGAACGGAACAGACTCCAGAGGCAACAACGTGCCCAGCGGAATCTACTTCTATCGCTTCACCACCAACGACCATGTGGAAACCAAAAAGATGATGTTGATGAAATAATACAACGTTGAAACTATACAAAAGCCCTGGGAGTTCCCCGGGGCTTTTTTGTGTCCGGACAAATCCGATGCAACAGAAAATCTGGCCCGGAAATTAACCTTGCTTCTCAGAGCGGTTTGAGAGAAAACCGGGGCAGTGAATGGGGGGCCTCTGTGAAATATTTGACTTCAGGCCCGGATTTCTGCAAACAAAACCGCCCCCGAAAACGTCGATTTCATGCGGCCTCCCTTAGGCCCTCCTATGGGTCTCCTTTGGGATCGACAAGTAACCCATAGAAAACCCATGGGTTACGCAAACGAGACCCAAGGAAATCCGAGGGGAGGCAAGGCAGGGGCAAAAGTCAAATATTGATCCGAGCATCGGTTTTTGGCAAGGATTTTTCAACACGGGCCCTGTACGGGCGCTCTCGTAGCCGGCGGTCGCTGAACCGCCGCAATCAAGCGCAGCTTGATGCCCAACCCCAGCCCCGAAACCATCCGCATCTCCACCACCTGCGCAGCCGCTCTTTTATTTTCCACGAATGTACACGAATTAACACGAATTATGTGGCCAGCGGGGCGAGCGCAGCTCGCCTGGTAGCCGGAGCTTGCCAAAGCGCCGCAATCAAGCGCAGCTTGATGTACATCCCAGCCCCGAAACCACCCGCATCTCCACCATTTGCGCAGCCACTCCCCCGATACCACCACAGTAGGTAGCCGAAGCTTGTGTACGGGCGCTCTCGTAGCCGACGGTCGCTGAACCGCCGCAATCAAGCGCAGCTTGATGTACATCCCAGCCCCGAAACCACCCGCATCTCCACCACTTGCGCAGCCGCTCTTTTATTTTCCACGAATGTACACGAATTAACACGAATTATGTGGCCAGCGGGGCGAGCGCAGCTCGCCTGGTAGCCGGAGCTTGCCAAAGCGCCGCAATCAAGCGCAGCTTGATGTACATCCCAGCCCCGAAACCACCCGCATCTCCACCAAAAGCACACCCTCCCCCGGAACCCCCCCTGGAGCCCAAAAAGCGCATTTAACACCCCCTTCCCCCCTTGCCGGCATCCAAGTACACCCTTCCTTATTTGGACACGAAAAAAGGGCTGCAAAAACTGTTCCGTTCTTGCAGCCGCTTTTATAAATTACAATATCAGGCCAGAGGCTATTTGGTAAGGTCTTTGGCTTTGATCTTGTCAGTTTTGGGCTTGATTGTGGATTCTTCCACAAACTGGATGATGGCCATGGGTGCTGAATCGCCTTTTCTAAAGCCTGCTTTGATCACTCTGGTGTATCCACCGTTGCGACCCTCAAATGCCGGGGCAATTTCGTCGAAAAGCTTTTTGACCAGGGTTCTGTCTCCAAGGACCTTATAGGCCAGACGGCGGGAGTGTACAGTGTTTGCCTTGCCGTAGGTAACCACTCTTTCCACGTGTCTTCTCAGCTCTTTTGCCTTGGCGAGGGTGGTGTTTATCTGTCCGTGTTCGATCATTGATTTCACGAGATTGCGGAACAACATCCTTCTGGCGTCCATTTCACGGCCGAATGTTTTACTTTCAACTCTATGTCGCATTTTTCACCTTCTTTTTTGATGTGGGGATGGGTTTTCTTTGGGTGGTAACGGCGTCCTTATCCACTTCTTTTTCTTCAGCTGCTGCCTTGGTTTCTTTTGTTTTTGCAGCTTTTGTAGCTTTGCTTGCCTTGGCGGCCGGCTTTGCCGTTGGGATAATGGTGGAAACGCTGGTGGGTTCCTCTTGTTTCACGCCTCTGCTCTTTGCTTCGCGGATGCGTTCGTAGATGCCTTCCACGTCCATACCCAGTTCCAGATCATATTTCTTTAGTTTTAAGACGATTTCTTCGAGGGATTTTTTGCCGAAGTTGCGGAATTTGAGCATTTCGGCTTCAGTTTTGGATACCAAATCGCCTATAGTTTCGATATTTGCAGCGGCCAGGCAGTTTGCAGCTCTGACCGTGAGTTCAATTTCTTTCACGCTGGTGGCGAGTGTTTGCTCCATTGCTTCCAGTTCAGGATCCATCTCAATATCACGGATATAGACGGGCTCCTGCTCAAAGAGGCTGATCCTGTCTGCCATGTCTCTGATGATCTTGGCAGCCAATGAGAGTGCATATTTGGGTTCCACTGCGCCGTTTGAATATATCTCCAATATCAGCTTGTCAAAGTTCATTCTCTCTTTGACGCGTTGGTGCGTGACGGAGAAATTTACTTTGAGAATGGGGGAATAGACGCTATCAATGGGGATAAATCCCGCGGGATGGCCTTCGGTGATTTGTCTGTCTGCGCTAACGTAACCTCGTCCGATACCGATGATCAGTTCCATCCTGAATTCGATGTCTTCGGTCACTTCCAATAGATAGAGGTCTTTGTTGACGATATTGATATGAGGGTTCTCTTGGATCGAGGATGCAGTCACGATGCCTTTTCCTTTGTGCTCTAACACTACGGCCACTTCCTCCACGCTGGAGCAGAAGATTACCAGCTGCTTCAGACGCAAAATGAGGTCTATGTAATCCGTATTGGTGCCGTCTATGGCACAGAATTCGTGATGCAGGCCCTCAATGCGCACAAAGCGCACTGCAGCTCCCTGAATTGAGGATAGCAACACCCGGCGCAAAGCATTGCCCAGAGTGGTGCCAAATCCGGGTTCGAGAGGCCCGATCTCAACTTTGCCATAATAAGGCGTGTAGCTTTCTTCATCAAACTCCACCTTTTCCGGCATTTGTAAGGGTTCAAGGTACAACATATTGACTCCTTGCTTGGTTGTGAGAGGTTATTTGGAATAGAATTCGACTATGAGACGAAGATCCACTGTGTTTGGTATATCGCTGATTGGGGGCATATTTTCAAAGGTGCCGCGCATATTCTCTTTGTCTACAGTGAGCCAGGAATAAGCAGAGCTCGCTTCCGTGGCTTCGATAGCTTCTTTGATCATGCTCATGCCACGGCTTTTGGGGCGCACTTCGATGACGTCACCGGGCTTGCAGAGGAAGGACGGGATGTCCACCTTCTTGCCGTTGACCAAAAAGTGGCCATGGTTTACAAACTGACGTGCCTGCATCCTGGTGGTTGCAAAGCCCAAGCGGTAAACGGTGTTATCCAGGCGACGCTCCAACATGATGAGCAGGTTGTCACCCGTCACTCCAGCCATTTTATCAGCTTTCACAAAATAGTTTTTAAATTGTTTTTCGAGCAGGCAGTAGGTGTAGCGCAGCTGCTGTTTGGCATTGAGGTGAACGCCGTAGTCGCTCACTTTTCTGCGCCTGTTACGGCCATGCTGACCTGCGGGATAACTGCGTTTCCCCAAGATTCTGTCGTATTTGGCGGGTCCGTAGATGTTTTCGCCAAATCTGCGGCATATTTTAGCTTTTGGTCCTGTGTATTTTGCCATTTGATCCTCCGTTAAATCCTTCTTGTCTTAGGCGGACGGCATCCGTTGTGCGGGATGGGCGTCGCATCCTTGATCATGGTTACTTTCAGACCAGCAGCGTTGAGGGCGCGGATGGAAGATTCACGTCCACCACCGGGGCCTTTCACAATCACACCGACCTTGGTGATGCCCATTTCTGAGCCTATTTTAGCCACTTCACCGGCAGCCATCTGAGCCGCAAAAGGTGTGCTCTTGCGGGAGCCTTTATAACCGATTTTACCACCACTGGACCAGGCAAGCACGTTGCCGGCGCGGTCTGTGAGAGTAATGATCGTGTTGTTGAAGCTGGAATGTACGAAGACAAGACCCTCGTCGAAAGCCAGGCGTACACGTCTCTTTTTAACTCTTGTTTTTTTGGCCATTTCTTAAAGACTCCTATTTCTTCTTTTTGATGGCACCAGCGCGCGGGCCTTTACGGGTGCGGGCGTTGGTGTGTGTTCTTTGACCACGGACGGGCATTCCGCGTCTGTGGCGCATTCCACGATAGCATCCGATTTCCATCAGACGCTTGATGTTCATGGCTACCTGGGTGCGCAGAGCGCCTTCCACCACATAGTCGTGCTGGACTATGTCACGGATGGTCTTTTCTTCTTCCACCGTGAGGTCAGCCACCATTTTCTTTTCGTCGATACCTGCTTTTTGGCAGATCTCCTTGGCAATCGTCGGCCCTATACCATAAATGTAGGTAAGACCAACAAATAGCCTTTTGTTTCTGGGGATCTCAATACCTGCAATATGTGCCAAGTTGGTCCTCCTTATCCTTGTCTCTGTTTATGTTTAGGGTTTGATTTGCAGATAACACGGATCACGCCGTGGCGTTTGATGATACGACAGTCTTTGCAGACTACTTTCACGCTTGATCGTACTTTCATTGTTTGTCTCCTTGATCCATGACAGTGTTATTTATATCTATAGGTTATGCGTCCTCGGCTGAGGTCGTAAGGCGAAAGCTCCACCTTGACCTTGTCACCGGGGAGGATGCGTATATAATGCATGCGCATCTTGCCGGAAGAATGAGCCAGGATCTCGTGGCCATTCTCCAGCTGCACACGAAATTGTGTATTGGGAAGAGCATCGATGACGATTCCTTCCACTTCTATAACTCCAGATTTACTCATTTAGATACCTCCTGCGCAGCTGAGTATTTCTGCTTCATTGGCCGTGATCAAAATGCTGTGTTCAAAATGGGCAGATAAACTTTGATCTGCGGTAAAGAACTCCCAGCCTTTTTCGATTACTCTGTTGGTTCCGATGTTGACCATTGGTTCTATGGCGATGGTCATTCCTTCTTTCAGTCTGGGGCCTCTGCCCGGCATGCCTACATTGGGAACCATCGGGTCTTCATGTAGCGCCAAACCGACGCCATGGCCGGTGAGATCGTCTGCACAATAATAACCCGAGGCGCGCACGAAGCTTTCGATGGCATGGGAGATGTCTCCCACACGGTTGCCGGCTCGTGCTGCATTAATGCCGAGATACAGAGCTTGATCGGTAACATCCAGGAGCTTGGAGGCCGCCTCGCTGACCTGCCCCACCTTGTAGGTACGGGCGGTGTCAGAATAGAAGCCGTCAAGCTCTATCCCCACGTCCACGCCAATGATATCACCCTCCGCCAGGATCGTCTTACGCGAAGGAATGCCATGCACGATGCCGTCGTTTACACTGGTGCAAATCGCAGCAGGGAAAGGCGGCAAACCGGGAACGGTGTAACCCTTGAACGCGGCTCTGCCTCCGTGTTTCCGGATGAAACTGTCGGCAAAAGCGTCCAGCTCATGGGTGCTGATTCCGGGCGCAATCATGGCTTCCAGCTCGTCCAAGAGCAGGGCCAACACTCTGCCCGCTGCTCTCATCTTCTCAATCTGCGAGGGTGACTTGATCAGAATCATATCAACCGCCGGAGCGTGATCTGAGTTTACCCTTTTTCATAAAGCCATCATAATGCCTCATCACCAGGTGGCTTTCGATCTGTTGCAAAGTATCGAGGGCAACACCCACTACGATGATGATACCGGTTCCACCAAAGTAGAACGGCAATTTGAAGATGGCGGTCATCAATTCGGGAACCAAAGCAATGAAAGCAAAGAACACTGCTCCGGGAAGGGTAATTCTGGTGAGAACTTTGCTGATGTATTCTGCCGTCTTTTTACCGGGCTTTTTGCCGGGGATATGGCCGCCATATTTGATCATGTTTTCAGCCATTTCTGTGGGATTGAGCACAATCGCCGTGTAGAAATAGGCAAAGAAGATGATCATGGCTACATAGAGAATGGTGTAAACCCAGTGGCCGGGGCTGAATGCGCGCTGCAGCGTCAGCCAAAAGCCTGTCTGGGCTTTCTGCCCACCAATCAGTGTGGTGATCGTGGCAGGGAACATCAGGATGGATTGGGCGAAGATGATGGGAATCACGCCGGCAGTATTCACTCTCAAAGGAATGAAGGTGCTCTGGCCACCATACACTCTGCGACCCACGATGCGTTTGGCATATTGGACAGGGATCTTGCGGATGGCTTCGGTGACAAAGATCACGCTGCCGGTCACCAAGATCATCACAACAATTGCCACAACGGTTCTCAAAATGTTTTCAAAGCTGGGATTTGCAGCAAGCTGCTTGAACATCTGTATAAATCCAGCGGGATAACGAGCGATGATTCCGGCGAAAATGATCAGGGATATGCCGTTGCCGATTCCGTGCTCGGTGATCTGCTCACCCAGCCACATCACGATCATCGTGCCGGTGGTGAGGGTGATAATACCGGTGAAATGGAACAGGAAACCGGGATTGGGAACCACACCCACCAAGCTGGAAAGCCAGGTGGTGATGGTGATGGCGTTGAATGCCGCCAATCCCACGGTTGCATAGCGTGTGATCTGATTGAGCTTCTTTTGCCCTTCTGCGCCCTCTTTTTTGAGCTTTTCAAAATAGGGAATAATGGAGCCCAAAAGCTGGAGGACAATGGATGCCGTGATATATGGCATGATTCCAAGGGCAAAAACGCTGGCTCGCTCAAAGTTTCCACCCACAAAGAGGTCCAGGAGACCAAAGAGAGTGCTGCCACCCTCCCGGGCACCTGCAAAGAAAGCCTGCAGAGCCGCAGCATCCACACCCGGGACTGGAACGAAGCTACCCATACGGTAAAGCACCAAAAACAGCGCTGTGAAGAGTATCTTCTTCTTCAGGTCAGGAATCCGGAATATGGTCTTTATCTTTTCAAACATATCAGATTACCTCCGCCTTGCCACCGTTGGCTTCGATCAACTCTTTGGCACGACGTGAAAAAGCGTTGGCTTGGATATTGACTTTCTGGGTGAACTCCTGATCATCCAAAGAAGCCAGGACCTTGACGGGATATTTGCCTTTCTGACCCTTGGAAGGGATCAGGCCCATCATTTCCAGTTTGGCTATGTCATAATCTGTTTCAGAGAGACCTATCAGGCTCCTCAGATTGAGCACCCGGTATTCCACTCTGAATATGTTTTTGAAACCGCGCTTGGGCAAGCGACGCTGGAGGGGCATCTGTCCACCTTCAAACCAGATGGGAACGTTGCCGCCACTGCGGGATTTCTTACCCTTGTGACCGCGGCCGGCTTGACCGCCCCAACCGCTGCCTTCACCTTTACCCAGACGCTTTCTTGCCTTGCGACCGGCAGGTTTGCCAAGATTGTGTAATTTCAACATCTGTTACTCCTGCACTTCTTCTACTTTAACGAGATATGAAACCTTGTTGATCATACCTCTGATACATGGGTTATCATTGTGGACGCGGCTCTTGCCGGGTCTGCCCAAACCGAGGGCTCTGATAACACGTTTATGATTTTCCTTACGGTTTATTATACTACGTACTTGGGTTACTTTGATCTTCATTTCGCCTCCCTGCCGGTGATCTCTGCGATGGTCTTATTTCTAAGACGAGAGATATCTGAAAGGGTGCGCATACTCTTGAGGCCGTTGACAGTGGCTTTCACCACGTTTGCCGGAGTGTTGGAACCCAAGGATTTACACAGGATGTTTTCGATTCCTGCAGCTTCAAAGATAGCGCGGGCAGTTCCACCGGCGATGATACCTGTACCGGGAGCGGCAGGCTTCATCATCACTCTGCTGGCGGAGAAGCGCGTGGTGATCTCATGAGGGATGGTGCCATTGATGATGGGAACCCTGAACATGGATCTGTGGGCTCTTTCTTTGGCTTTGCGGATCGCATCCACGATCTCATTGGCCTTGCCATTGCCCACGCCGATATTGCCGGCACGGTCTCCAACTACCACGATGGCGCTGAAACTGAAGTTACGGCCACCTTTCACCACTTTGGCTACGCGCTTGGTCTCGATGATCTTCTCAACTAAGACTTCTTCTTCTGTATTCATATTTCTTTGTTCGTAATTCAAGATATCCTCCCTTAGAATTTCAAGCCGGCTTCACGAGCGCCATCGGCCAAAGCTTTCACCCGGCCATGATACTTGTATCCAGCACGATCAAAGGCCACCTGGGTAATGCCGGCTTCCAGAGCCAGCTCGCCAAGCTTCTTGCCTACCAGAGCACTGCGCTCTGTCTTCTTAAGGCCTTTTTCCGCTTCAAAACTCTTGGCTTTATCGCTGAAGGAAACGATGGTTTTGCCGCTGACGTCGTCTATGATCTGGCCATAGATGTGCTTCAATGAACGAAACACCACCAGACGCGGACGCACGGCTGTGCCTGTGAGGCGCTTGCGAATCGCAGCACGGCGACGGGAGCGAAGGGCGTTTTTTCTTATATTCGTTGGTTTTATCATTTCTTTACACCTCTCTATTAGGTTCCTGCTTTACCGGCTTTGATGACCACGTATTCATCGTGGTAGCGGATGCCTTTGCCTTTGTAGTTTTCAGGCGGACGGCACTTGCGTATTTCAGCGGCAAAGTGACCCACCAATTGCTTGTCCATCCCTTTGACGCGGATGATGCTGGTGAGGTCGTTACGTGTTGTTTTGCTACGAGGTGCGGCTTCGGCTTCCACTGTGAGACCTTCGGGAATCTCCATCACGATATCGTGAGAATATCCCAGGTTGAGCTTCAGCCAGGGGCCCATCAGCTCGGCATTATAGCCGGTGCCGATCACGTGTAAAGTAATTGTGTAACCTTCTGTTACACCCGTGACCATATTCTGCAGCAGGGCGCGTGTGAGACCGTGGAAAGCGCGCTGGCTCTTGCTGTCGTCTCTGCGCTTCACGTGCAGCATATCGTCTTCGATATCGAGGCTGATGCCATCAAGCAGCTGATATTCCAGCTTGCCCAGCTTGCCGCTGGCGGTCACCAGACCTTCTTTGGAAACTTCTATCTTCACATCATTTAGTTTGATGGGAGCTCTTCCTATACGTGACATAATCTCTCTCCCTTACCAGACCTTGCAGATGTATTCTCCACCGACGCCGTTGATTCTGGCATCACGGTCCACCATCACTCCGCTGGAGGTGGAGATGATGGCACAGCCGGTGTTGTTGTAGACACTTGGGATTTTGGCAGCTTTCACGTAAACGCGCCTTCCCGGTTTTGAGACACGGTCGATTCCCCTCATAACGGGCACTCCGTCATTGGTATAACGAAGGTTTACGAGGATGCGACGGTAGTTGATTTTTTGTTCCGGATCTTTCTCAAGCACTTGGGCGCTATTTACGAAGTTCTCTTCAGCGAGGATCTTCACGATGGCTTCAGTGAGCTTATTGTGATTTACTATCACCTGAGGATGTCCGGCACGATATGCATTGCGGATCTTGGTCAATGCATCAGCTATCGGATCAGATATGCTCATTAATTTCCTCCATTAATGGCTTACCAGCTTGCACGGGTGACTCCAGGGATCTTTCCCATGGAAGCATACTTGCGGAAGCAGAGACGGCACATACCAAAGTCTCTCATATAGGCACGGGGCCTTCCGCAGACCTTGCAGCGGTTGTATTTTCTTACTTTAAATTTAGGTGTGCGTTGTTGCTTGATAATCATGGATTTTTTAGCCACTTCAAATCCTCCTTATTCTTTACGCTCAAACGGCATACCCATTTCTCTGAGCAGCTCGCGGCATTCTTCATCAGTATTTGCCGTGGTCACGATGGTGATATTGAGTCCACGGATGGCATCTATCTTATCATACTCGATTTCCGGGAAAACGGTCTGTTCCTTGATGCCCATGCTATAATTGCCACGGCCATCAAAAGCATCTGCCGGAACGCCACGGAAGTCCCTGATACGGGGGATGGTGATGGATACCAGCCTGTCAAAAAACTCATACATCACATCATCACGCAGAGTCACCTTGCAGCCGATGGGCATACCCTGGCGCAATTTGAAGTTTGAGATAGACTTGCGGGCCTTGGTGATGATGGGTTTTCTGCCTGTGATGAGCTCCATATCTTTGACGGCGTTATCCAGGATCGCTTTGTTTTGAGTGGCGATCCCCACGCCCATGCTCACCACGATCTTCACCATTTTCGGCACTTGATGAGGGTTTGTATATTCAAAGCGTTTCCTCAGTGCGGGAATCACTTTGCTCTTGTAATGTTCTTTCAAACGTGTTGTTGTCATTTCATGCTCCTTTACAGCTCGTCATGAGTCTTGCTGCACACACGAATGCGGCTGCCGTCTGGACGGGTAATCATCACAGGTTTGGTCACCATATTTTGCTTTTCGTTGAAGAGCATCACGTTGGAAGCGTGGATGGGGGCTTCCTTATTGATGATCCCACCCTGGGGGTTTGTCTGCGAAGGCTTGGCATGTTTTTTGATCATGTGCACTCTTTCCACGATGACCCTGTTGGTCTTGGGGAAAGTCTTGAGGATGCGGCCTTTCTTGCCTTTATCCTCGCCACTGATCACGATCACAAAATCGCCTTTCTTAAGTTTTAGCTTTTCGGACATATTCTACTCCTACAGCACTTCAGGTGCCAAAGACACTATCTTCATATATTGGGCATCGCGCAGCTCACGGGCCACGGGGCCAAAGATACGCGTGCCTTTGGGTTCGTGTTTTTCGTCGATGATCACAGCAGCGTTATCTGCAAAACGCACGTAGGAGCCGTCTGGACGACGCACTTCTTTGGCTGTGCGCACGATCACGGCTCTTTCGATGGTGCCTTTTTTGACTTTTCCACCGGGAGTTGCAGATTTGATGGCCACCACTATGACGTCACCTAAAGAGGCATACTTACGTTTGGAGCCGCCTAACACCTTGATGCACATTGCTCTTCTGGCACCGGAGTTATCGGCGATATTCAGGACGGTTTGCACTTGAATCATTCCAAACTCCCTTATTTACTTCTTTCGATGACCTTGTGAAGGGTCCAACGTTTACGGGCGCTCATGGGACGTGACTCCATAATCTGTACGGTATCGCCTTCATGAGCCTCATTGAGTTCATCGTGAGCCATAAACTTTTTGTGACGGCGCACGGTTTTCTTGTATAGTGGATGGGTATACTGGCGTTGTACGCGGACGACGATGGTTTTGTCGGCCTTGTCGCTCACCACTATTCCCTGTCTTATCATTTTACGATTGAGAGACACTTTCTTTACCTCGCTATCTTTTGCTCTTTTTCTTTGGTGATGGTGTGAATACGGGCGATTTCCCTTCTCACCTCACGCAGTCTGTCTGGTCTGTCGATCAGGTTTTTGGCTTTTTGAAAGCGAAGGTTAAAGAGCTCAGTTCTCAGCTCTTCCAGCCTTTCGTTGAGTTCTTCCGGCTTGAGTTCACGCAGTTCGTTTATCTTCATAGCTCTATTCCTTCTCTGGCGACCAGCTTGGTCTTGATAGGTAGTTTATGTGCGGCCAGGCGCATAGCTTCCTTGGCAACATCGAGACCGACTCCATCCAGCTCAAACAGTACGCGGCCGGGTCTGACGACGGCTACCCAATATTCTGGGGCGCCTTTTCCCTTTCCCATGCGCGTTTCAGCGGGTTTTGAAGTGATGGGTTTATCCGGAAATATGCGAATCCACACCTTACCCACACGTTTCATATGACGAGTGATAGCAATACGGGCAGCCTCGATCTGACGGCTGGTGATGAAGGCATCCTCAAGGGCGATCAGGCCGTAGTTGCCAAAACTGACCTGGTTTCCTGTCCAAGCCATGCCTCTGCGGCGTCCTTTCATCATCTTGCGGTGTCTTACTTTCTTTGGTGCTAACATCTTAATTACTCCTAATTCAGGATGTCGCCTTTATAGATCCACACCTTGATGCCGATCACGCCGTAGGTGGTATGTGCTTCCACCAGGGCATAGTCGATATTGGCTCTGAGGGTGTGGAGCGGGGTGCGACCCTGTTTATAACGCTCGGTTCGGGCGATTTCTGCGCCGCCTAAGCGTCCTGATACCTGAACTTTGACGCCCTCTGCGCCTTCTCTCATCACGTTGCGCATTGCCATTTTCATGGCGCGGCGGAAGGAGACACGCTCTTCCAGCTGACGGGCAATCTCATAGCCCACCAGGCGGGCGTCCAACCACATCTTATCGATCTGTTCAACGTTGATCTTCACCACGATGGGGTTGGTACGTTTCTTATTGACCAAGACGTACATCTCACTACGCAGCCTTTCGATGTCCTCGCCCTTCTTTCCGATGACGAGTCCGGGACGTGCGGTGTGGATATTGATGGTGATAGAATTGGTCTTTCTACTGATATGAATCTTGGATACCATCTTCTGGTCAAGGCGCTTGCGGATATACTCGCGGATTTTGATATCTTCATGCAGGTATTCCACATAGGCATCACCTTGGGCAAACCAGATGGAATCGGTATCTCTATTAACGCCGAGGCGATAAAGTATTGGATTGATCTTCTGTCCCAATTTATTCCTCCTCTTCCTGGCTCGCGATTTTCAGGGCTATATGACAGGTGGGCTTGCGAATCATAAACGCACGGCCTTGAGCACGTGGCATATAACGCTTCATCTGAGGGCCTTCGTCTGCCGTTGCATGAGAAACATACATGGTTTCGAGGTCCAGTCTCGGTTCTTTTTGCTGGGCATTGGCGATGGCCGAATCCAGTAGTTTATTGATGATGGCGGCAGAGCGGCGACGTGAGAACTTGAGCAAACGCTGCGCTTCCGGGACACTCTTGTTGCGGATGGTATCCAGCACCAAGCGAGCTTTGCGGGCTGAGCCGCGGACAAATTTAAGTTTTGCTGTTGCTTCCATGTTTACCTATCCTTATCTGCCTTTCTTCTTTTTATCTTTGTGACCGCGATAGGTGCGCGTGGGGGAAAACTCGCCCAGCTTATGACCAACCATATTCTCCGTAACATACACGGGAACAAACTTCTGGCCATTGTGCACCGAAAAAGTGTGGCCGATAAAGGAAGGCAGGATCATTGAGCGGCGCGACCAAGTCTTGATCACGTTTTTCTTGTTTGTTTGGTTGAGGGCTTCCACCTTCTTGAGCAGGTGGTCGTCTACAAAGGGACCTTTCTTAATTGAACGTGCCATTATCTATTCTCCCTTATCTCTTTTTAACCGCTTTCACGATGTATTTATCACTGTATTTCTTGCTCTTGCGAGTCTTACCGCCCTTGGACGGCTTGCCCCAAGGCGACTTAGGATGACCACCACCGGACGTCTTGCCTTCACCACCACCCATGGGGTGATCCACGGGGTTCATGGCAACACCGCGCACGTTGGGACGGATGCCCATCCAGCGTTTGCGGCCGGCCTTACCCAGGGAGATCAGGCTATGGTCACTATTGCTGACACTGCCCAGGGTCGCAAGGCATTCTTTGCGAATCAGGTGCACATCGTTTGAGGGCATCTTCACATGGACGTAGTCGCCATCTTTGGCCACCACTTGACCGAAGGTGCCGGCGCTGCGGGCGATCTGGCCGCCACGACCGCGCTTGAGTTCGATATTGTGCACTGTGCTTCCCAGGGGAATCTTTTCCAGAGGAAGGGCGTTCCCAACCGCTACTTCGGCGTCGGGACCGCTCATCACTTTGCTGCCAACTTCCAAGCCTTCCGGTGCTATGATGTAGCGCTTCTCGCCATCTACATAGTGCAAAAGAGCGATACGCGCTGTGCGGTTGGGATCGTATTCGATGGTGGCGACTTTGGCGGGAATGCCAATCTTGTCGCGCTTGAAATCTATGATCCTGTAGTGACGACGGTGTCCACCACCACGATGACGGCAGGTGATGCGTCCCTGGTTGTTGCGTCCACCGCTTTTGCGAACTGGCTTGAGCAGAGACTTTTCTGGTTTGGTGCAGGTGATCTCCTCGAAGGAGTAACCGGTGCGAAAGCGCATAGACGGGGTGATAGGTTTATATTTCTTAATTCCCATTTTTATACCTCATTTATGCTTCAAAATCGGCGATGGTATCGCCTTCTCTAAGGGTGACAATCGCTTTCTTCCAATCCGGACGCTTGCCGTTGTAGCGGCCCAAACTCTTGGGCTTGCCAAACATACGAATAGTGTTGACGTTGATCACTTTCACCGAAAACACGTGTTCGATGGCTTTCTTGATCTCGATCTTATTGGCATTCATGCTCACACGGAAGGTGTAGGTGTTGTTGCTGGATGCCTGATGCGAGCTCTTTTCCGTGATGATCGGAGCGATAACTATATTGCGTGGATGGATCATTTTGCAAAGACCTCCTCGACTTTTTTGAGTGCATCCTCGGTAAAGAGCAGGTAGCTGCTTTTGAGGATTTCATAAGCGTGCAAACTATCGGCACGGTCTGTCATCACATCCGGGATATTGGAAAAGGATTTCACGGTGGGGATGTGATGCCCGTCTGTGATTACAAGCTTGCGCCCACGTTCCGGAATCATGCGATTGAGCAGTTCCACGGCGCTCTTGGTGCTTGGTGTATCAAAATTGAGAGACTCCACGACAAACACGCGGCCGGCGCGTGCTCTGTCTGTAAGAGCCACTTTGAGGGCGAGACGCTTCTTGGTGCGCGGTATTTTGCGATACCAATCTTTGGGATAGACCGCAAATGCACGGCCACCATGCACGCGGATGGGTGAACGGCGTGCACCCATACGGGCATTACCGGTGCCTTTCTGCTTGAAAAGCTTGCGTGTGCTGCCGGCGGTCATTGCACGGTTCTTCTTCTGAACGGTGCCCTGACGCTGATTGCCCAAATACATGGTAACCACTTCATGCAACAGCACTTTCGGGGAGTTTACATCGACGTCAAAGATCACGGAGGGAAGTTCCACTTCTGCGACTTGCTGACCGGTTGAATCAAATTTTATTGCTTTAACCATGTTATCTCCCTAATTAAGTTTCTTTCTGGATCAGGACCAGGGAATTACGATGGCCGGGCACGGCGCCTTTGACCATGATCAATCCATTTTCCAGATCCACTTTTGCCACTTTCAGATGACGGACGCTTACGCGTGCATTACCCATCTGACCGGGCAGTTTGGTGCCTTTGAAAACACGTGAGGGTGTGGCACTTTGACCGATGGAACCGGGACCGCGATAGGACTCATGAACGCCATGACTCTGCTCGAAGCCACCAAAATTGTGACGCTTCATCACGCCGGCAAAACCACGTCCCTTGGACTTGGCGGTGACGGTGACGGTATCTGTAATATCGAACATATCGACATTGAGCTCGGTTCCAACTTCATATGCGTCGATATCTTGTCCGTAGCTGGGACGGAACTCGCGCAAATAACGATATAAGGGGCTGTCATTCTTCTTGAAATGACCAGCCACAGGACGGGGACAATTCTTTTCTTTGATCTCTTCATAACCCAGCTGAAGAGCGTCGTAACCATGATCTTCCACGCTGCGTTTGCTCACGATGCGGCAAGGACCGGCCTTCAATACGGTGACCGGTATGACTTTGCCATCGGAGTCAAATATCTGCGTCATGCCTATTTTCTTACCAATCAATCCCAACATGGCTTATCTCCCGGCGTTGGCCTTGATCTCGGCATGAACACCAGCAGGCAAATCCAAATTCTTGAGGGCATTGGTCGTCTGCTGTGTAGGATTCATGATGTCGATCAATCTTTTGTGGACCAGCATCTGAAACTGGTCTTGTGATTTCTTATCAACATGAGGTGAACGCAAGATCGTGTAAACAGACCTGTCTGTGGGAAGAGGAATGGGACCGACAACCTTGGCGCCTGTGCCTCGGGTGCTCTTTACAATCTCTGCCACAAAATGGTCAAGAAGACGATGATCGTATGCTTTCAACTTTATGCGGATGCGGTTGTCGTGTTGACTCACTGGTTCCTCCACTTATTAAGCTTGAAAGACTCCCTCACCAAAAAAGGACAGAGCAAGGCCCCACCCTCGTGCAAGGGAGCGCGATCGTAATATTGATTACAATTGGGTTTGGCAGGGGACAACTCTCCCCCGCCACCATGATACTCTATCAGAGTATCCCGGTGAAAGGATAACATTAGGTTCCTCCTAAAGAACTATAAGTCCCTGCAATATTCGGGACTTGTGCTACGCGGTGTTACAATTTTTACGCAGTGGAGATCATCTTTTCTAAAGTAACCTTTTCTGTCAACCACTATTTTGCCACCAATGAAAACACACAACCCCTAATAAACGCTAATCTACTATAGTCCCAACAGTTACAACTATCGTCATTTATCCAACATGGTAGGGGCGCGGTAGGGGCGCGTGTGTACGGGCGCTTGCCAAAGCGCCGATGTTCTGATTCGCTTCGCAAGCTTCAGGGATGTGGTTACAAGCGGCTGCGCCGCAGGTAGCCGGAGCTTGCCAAAGCGCCGCAGGTAGCCGGAGCTTGCCAAAGCGCCGNNGCCGCAGGTAGCCGGAGCTTGCCAAAGCGCCGCAGGTAGCCGGAGCTTGCCAAAGCGCCGCAATCAAGCGCAGCTTGATGTTTTCAGTGACGAAGCTGCTTACTTTGAAACTGCAGGCTATGCCTGCATACGGCGGTTCAGCGATTACCCGTACATGGTCGGTCCAGCGACCGACCCTACTTAGGGCACAGCCGACTTTAACCATGGGAAAAATGCTTGCGAAAAACCTGCGCTCTCATCAACATTTGACTTTTGCCCCTGCCACGCCCACCTTAGCGTTTCCTCGGCGCTCGAATGCGTAACTCTTGGGTTTTCCTTGGGTTACTTGTGGATCCCAAAGGAGACCCACAGGAGCCCCTAAGGGAGGCCGCATCAAATCGACGTTTTCGGAGCCTGTTTTGTTTTCGCAAAACCGGTGCGCAGGTCAAATATTTCAAATCACCCTGCCGTTTAAGGTGCCGGAGTGAAACCGGGAATGCCTACTAAAACAGTAGGCGTTCTTTAGGTAAGTGACCCAGAAGGTAGCCGACCCCTTAAATTCGTGTAATTCGTGGACTTTTTAAACATCAAGCTGCGCTTGATTGCGGCGCTTTGGCAAGCTCCGGCTACCTCGGTCGCTCCAGCGAGCGACCATACATGGTCGGTTCGGCGACCGACCCTACCTGGCGGCGCTACAGCGAGCGCCGGCTACCTCGGCAGCTGACCCATAATTCGTGAACATTCGTGTAATTCGTGGAAAAAACAGCCCCAAAACCGTGCGGTTCCCTGCCACAACCACCTGTACCCCAATCACTTGCGCAGCCGCTCACAACTCACAACTCACTCACTCACAACTGCGACAAAGTCGCCTACAACATCCCCCACCTTCTCCTGAAGAACAGCTCCACGCCAAAGGCGAGCAGAAACAGCGCCAGCACATACCATTTGCGATATAGAGGCAGCTCAAACATACTGGTCTCTTTGATCTCCTGCGCTTGGGGCGGAGAAAGCTTTTCCACCTCGCTTTGATTCAGCACGCGTGCGCCGCTCTCCGAGGCCAGCCATTGCAGCAGCGGCAGGTTGTAGTGCAGATCGCGTTCTTCGCGTGAGCCTTTTGCCACGTTGAAGCTGCCGGCTATTTTCTCTTTGGAGGCGGGATCGCTGATCTCAAAGCTGTAATTCCCCTCTTTGGCCAGGCTGAGCGTAGCCTGATAATCCTCCTCGGCGTGCGTCATAAAGTCGCTATACACTTCCTTGCCGGCCTCATCCTTGATCTTGAGCGTGGGGCTCAAATCCGCCCTCACCTCTTTGATGGCATCTTCCGCTCTGAGGCTGATGGTAAACTGTTCATTTTGGAAGTAGCTGTTCTCATGGATAGCTCTGAATGAGGCAGCGGAGCCTTTGCTCAGCCAGGTGAGCATATTGGTAAAGATGTCTTTATAACTGGAGCCCGGGCTCTGCAATTGCCAGCGCCAGAGGTTGAGAAATCCGAGGTTGATCACCTTGCCGGATGCGGCTCTGAGCGCGATTGCGGGTGGCTGGGCCTGTTGGTCTATGGTGGCCAGTATCTGCGCATCGGGGGCGGCTTTGAGGTAATAAAAATCCAGGGGCGGAATGTTTTTCATCTCGCCGCTTTCGATATTGATGAGTGGATAGGCCTGATTTTGCGAGGTGAGCTTGAGGAAGCCCTGATAGCTGCCACTCACGTTTGAAGGTGACAGCGCCAATATGGACGACAGCTCAGCCAAAGGCATGCCCTGCCAGAGGATACCGCTCCCCGCCTTATGCGCTCTGCGCACCAGGTCTATCAGCTTACTATCTGCTTTGAGCTCGCCGTTGTTGATCACCACCAGCACCGCGGGCAGCTTGGAGCCAAAAGCGCTCACCTGCCTCTCGCCCTGCTTGATCACGCCATTTTGCAGCGTGTAGCCGGTGCTCTGCCAGCGGTTATTGGCCAGAATCACATCGCTGACAAACTTGTTGTCCCAGGCGATCTTATCCGTAACCAGATAGATATGTTCCTTATCTGCAAGCACTTCCACTGCAGTGGGATAGGAGTTGTTGCCCAGGAACTTCTCTTTGATTCCGGCAGCCCGGATGCGCACCTGCAGATTTTGAAAGCCCAGGCTCTGGAAGCTGTGGCTGAATTCCACGCTCTGTGCCTCGTCTGCCTTGAGAGCTACATCCTTGGAAAGCAGCACCTTATCTTTGAGCAGGAGCTGTACCTGCGCCGGGCCGCTGTAGTTGCGGGACATCACTTCTGCTTTAAACAGCGCCGGCTCTCCCCTATAGGCGTGCCGGTTGTTGCGCAGGCTGCTCACCTCAAGATCAATCTCCACAAACTTACTGCTGTCGGCGATGGTGCTGACGGGCAGGCCCAGTTGCTTGATCTGACCCAAGTCTTCATCTTTGAGCCAGCCATCGCTGAGCAGCACAATGCTTTGCACCCGGGAGAGATCACGCGAGGCAGTCAGCTCCTGCAACGCGGGCACAAGGCGTGTGTCGGATTTATCGCCGTTCAGGCCGGCGGCAAAGTTGTGTTTTACCACCCGGTATCCCGCCTGGCGGTATTTGCTTTCCAGTTGTTTTGCCTGCGCCTTCATAAATGCGCTTTTGCCGCCATTTTCCATGCTTTTGGAATTGTCGGTCAGCAGAATCACTTCCGGCCTCAATTTGCGTGTGCGCAGAAAGCTGTATACCGGGCTGAGGAGCAGCATCAGCGCGATAAACAGCGTCACTGTCCTGAGTGCGGTGAGGCCCAGGGCTCTGCCTTTGCTGATGGCGGGGCGGCTGCGGTGGTAGAGAAACGCCGCCACCAGAGCTGAAATCAGCAGACTGACTATTGCTACCAGCATCAGATACCGGTTCTGAAGGAGAGCCCGAAGGACAGGCCTTTGGTTTTATAGCCCGGGAAGAGGGATTGAATGGACTGCATACCCAGACTCAGCTCTACCGGCTTGACGCGGAATCCCAGTGAATAGGCCACGCGCCAGGGGGCGATGCTGTTGCCGGTGGAAAACCCAATCCTGATGGGCATAAAATCGAGCTGCTTAAACTCGGCACCAAAGCTGAAGCTCGGCGTCTTGGAGGTGAGCGGCGATTCGCCAAAGCCCTGCCGGAAATCTGCCGACAAGCTCACCATCTTGGCATCATACAGCGCTCCCAGGCCCAGCTCCATCGGAAATCTGGTATTGTAGGAATCTATCTTGAAGTCCTCCTGCTCAGTGGAGAAGTAGGCATTTTCCAGATCCGCTATATAAACGCTGTCCGCAATCACCCGGTAGTGTGTTTCTTCTTTGCCCAACACCCATTGGATATTGCCCAGTATATTGTCCAAGGTGAGCCCAACTTCGAGATTTTCGGCCACATTGCCGGCAAAACCGATCATGCCTTTGAAGCCGAAGCCGCCCAGGCCTTTTCGAAGCACGATGTCCTGATCGAGGTGGAGTCCATCAAAATCAGAGCGCAAAACGCCGTCAAACCTGGTGGTTTTCATCTCGTGCAATCCCAGCAGGAAACTGGCCGACCAGCCAAACTTGATCTGGGGATACTCCTCCGGCAACGGCAACCGCAGGTCTCCCATCCCCACGGTGACGTCCGCAAAGGAGAGCGAGGCGAGGTTGTTGTGCTTGTTGCTGAATAGATATTCGTCCTCTTCATTGCCATAGAGCAGGAGTTTGAGGTAGTTTTCGCTGAGGGCCGCCTTGTTGTAGCTATGGAAGGATGATGAGAGGGCCACGCCGCCCAAATTGAAGCCCAGCAGGCTGGTCTGGCTCAGCATATTGAGCCTGAGGCTGCCTTCCATCTTCTTGATCAGCAGGTCTTTATCTTCTTTTGAAATCTGGCCTTTCTCCATGATGCGGTTGTAAAAATCCAGATCGAAGGTGTTGTTTGACATCAGCATCCCGGTATCCAGGAGCGGCCACCAAAAGTCCCTTCTATCAAAACTGAGGAGTGCGGGGTTCCAATAGTTTGCCTCGCTGCCATGCGCACGCATCATATAGCTGCCGGCAAACATCATTGGCCTGCCGGTAAAGCTTCGGCCCAGCAGAGGTAAGGCCAGCAGCGCAATCAGGAGGAATAATAGAATGCGCTTCATAAATCCTCCGATACGTGCACCACAGCGTTGATCATGCTTTTCACCCTCACATAATCCGCGGGCGAGCCTTTGATGGTGATCGGCCCGTCTGTAGCTTCCATGGTAAACACCAGGTTGAGATAGAGCTTGGGATTACTGAAGATACTCACCTCATTCTGGCTGAGACCCAAGCTGATAAGCTGTTCACCATTGCTGTTTACACTGGGATGATCCGGATTGTTTTGCACCCATTGATAGGAGTGCAGCGTCACCTGTTTTTTCATCAGATAGGTGCTGGGGTCTGTATGATCCACCTCGGGTTGCATGGAAAAGAGCATCTGCATATCACAGCCCAGTGGCAGCTTGTTGAGCACCAAAAACTGCAGGTCTGCACGCTCAATACGGTCGTCAAACAGCCTCCGGTTGTCCTGATCTATTGTCAGCTCAATGGGTTCCTTGAGTTTGAGGTAGGAGTCGAAGAGGATCATCGTAAAGGGCACATCCACCTGGTAGTTTGCCAAAACCCTGTCCGTGTGACGCAGCGAGCCAATCCCATCCATCAGGTCATTCCTGACTACGTATTTCATATTGAGCAGGCTGACCTTATTGGGCATGATCTGCATCATTTCGCCGATGCCGTTCTCGATGATGAATTCACCTTCGCCCGGCCCGTTTTCATCGGAGGGAGGAATGGTCAGGCTATTGCCGTCATCATCCACCAGAGGCACTATCACCACCTGACCGGTATCCGTCCTTTCTGCTCTCATGGTGCCCTGGATCTCGCAGGCAAAACCAACCTCATTTTGGATATTGAGCTTGAGCTTGGCTTCCATGAGGCGGATGGTGTTTTCCACGTTTTCGGGATAGCTGATGTCTATGGTGCCGGCGTTTTCCAACACGGGGATATCGAAGTTGTGGAGCAAGCCATGCAGCTCTGAAAGATGAAACCTTTCATTGAAGCGCAAATCCAGCGTCCCCACGTTGCTGCCATTTGGCAGGCCGGATTGCACCGTCAAATTCACATTCATCTGAGTAAACTCAGCAGATAAATCCTCATTGCCGATCCTGCAACCGACCAGGGAATGAGAAACCCACTCCGTATTGCCATCAAAGGCGATCTCAAAGACGCTGCCATCCGGACGGCGGATATCGTTGAAAGTGAGCTTCGCCTGCTGCAACTGAGGATCGACGTTGCTGAAGCGGGCCTTCACCGCACCACTGCTGATCACGCCATACCACAGCTCCACCCTGTTTTGGGCATCTGAGATGGGCATAGACAGCGGCTGGTCAATCCCGGAAATCAAGGGTATATTGGCCACATTGATCTGAGGTGTATAATGCACCTGAACGTCTTGCTGAGTGTAGGCCATGCCTGTGCCCCGCAATACCAATACATCATCATCACCAAGCACGATATTCACGCTGTCCACCAGATCGGAAACAAAAAAGCTCCGACTCATCAGCGGAACACGCAAATTGACGTCCCACTCAGGGAATACAGGCTTCTTGATCTCACAACTGACTACAAACAGCAGGATAACCAAGAGCAACAAAACTGCGCGTTTCATCTTAGCAACTCCTAATTGTTCCTATTTAAACTTATGTTATGTTATTTACTTACTCTGCTTTGCTTTGGCGCTATCCGAAACGATCAGTTCCACCTGACAGCCCGGCAGCCGCCGCTGCAAAACCTCAAGATACATCTTGTTGTTTGCCATGATTAATGCCCATTGGTTTTTGTCCAGTTTTATTATCGAATCCGGTTCATATTTTTGCTCTAACGTGCGTAACAGCAGCTCCGTCTGCACCAACTGACCGAAGGCAGGGTGCCAAGGACCCGCAACAATGCTGCTCTGATCCATCTGCGAAGGAAGGCCCATCTTGATTATCTTCACTCCCGCCCGCTCACAGACCTGCTGCCAGGAGGCACACTGATCCACCGCCTCTTCCAAACTCAAGGGCTGATATTCGCCCCGCAGCCACATCTGATGCAGGACTGTGCCTCGGATCACGATCACGGGATACAGGCGCAGGAAGTTGGGCTTCAGCTTCTCTACTTGTGTTTGATTGAAAGCCATACTCTGGAAGCTCGCTCCCGGCAGCCCCGGCATCAACTGCACACCCAGCTGCAGACCCGCTGCTTTGATCTGCTCGCAAGCCCGCACCGCCTCCTCCGTGGTATAATTGCGCCCCGAGGCCCTCAGCACCGCCTCATCAAAATCCTGAATACCCAGCTCTATCGTCTTGATTCCGCTCTCTTTGCACCAGCGGATTATATCCTCGTCGATAAACAACGGATGCGTGGAAATCCTGAAGCTCGCCTCTTCATCCAGATAGCCCTTCAAAGCGGAAATGAGCGCATCCCGCTTGCCCTGCTCCAAACCCGTGAAAGTTCCCCCATAAAAGGCCACCTGCCGCTCTTTGCCGCTATGCGCCTGCAGGAAGCTCCTGGCTTGCTCTAACTGCTGAGCTGCGTGAATGGGCTCCTCTGAGGCTATCAGATTCTGATCACAATAGATACACCTCTCTTTGCAGCCTTGCATGGGCAAAAAGATGGGGAATATCAGGGTTTTGGGTTTCTTTCTCATGATCTGCTCAATATCGCTGTATATGTGCGTGATGAGAGCATTGTTTTCCCGGCGTGGCTGTGTGTCAAATGATTTATGCAAAAAGGTCA